>Ga0098039_1000390_pt1 | contig 19025 bp, 18 predicted proteins | sample 6_EtaG_FD_75047 | JGI IMG/M metagenome (GOLD analysis project Ga0098039, IMG submission 75047) | Marine viral communities from the Subarctic Pacific Ocean - 6_ETSP_OMZ_AT15160 metaG | ecosystem: Environmental > Aquatic > Marine > Oceanic | place: Pacific Ocean | collected 2015-01-08 | reverse complement strand
TCCTATCCCGTTTACGCGGAAAATAATGGAAGCTCACCATAAGTACAACAATGCGATTGTAGCCGTTGAATCCAATGGGGTAGGCGCAGCTGTTATCGCTCTACTTGAAGAGATGGATTGTAAGAAGCTTTACTACGAGAAAGCTTACCGTCCTGGTATTACAGCGACATCGAAGTCAGTAGACCAGATGCTCTCTTACCTCCAAGACGCACTTCGAGATGATTTATTTTTTAATGACCAAGATACTGTTTCGCAACTGACTAGCTACAAGCACGATAAACGGGTGGAACGAGCAGCCTCTGCGGAGATATTATTAGGGGATGGTCCAGGGAAAAGAAGGCGCGAGAGGCATCACTGGGATAAAATATCTGCGTTACAAATGGCTATCGTAGCTGCACGACGTTGCCCGCGTCGTTTAAAAGATTCACCTGTTCCAGATGGGTTGGAGAATGTTGTACTTTTCAAGGATATGTCATACGATCGTATCCAAGCATATCGGAAAGATGAAGCAAAACGCGAATCAACCTCACGCCGCAAATTTAGTTACCGAAGTATTCGGAACAGAAAACGCACATAAGGAGTTCTCATGGCACAAGGAATTGACGATAAACTCGATGAATCTCTGGGAATGAAAGACGGCCCAGAAGATACCAAAGATCAAAGCATGGCAGATCGAAGGGACGAATCTCTTGGGGCGTCAGGCCCGGATATTGGTTCGATCATCGCTGGGATCGAAGACGGATTGGCCAGCTTAAAGGCTCATCCGGCTGTTGCAGCCAGTACAGGTGGTGGTGAACTTATCGAGGATATAGGTATCGCGGAAGAGCTTCCTGGTGGGGATATTCTTGGGGAAGATATTGCGCTCGCAGAACCAATGCCCCCAATGCCTCCAATGCCTTTAGGCGCAGAAGGACTTCCTATGCCGGAAGAAGAAGAAGCTTTTGATTTAGACGCCCTTACTGCGGCAGCAGCTAAGAACGCACTCGCTTAGGGAGTAGTCATGGCAGATCGAATGCGGGCGCTTCGAGAGAAGGCGGCTAAGAATGCGATGGATAAGGATAAGGAAGATTGGATCGGTAAGGCTACTGATAAGATGAAGAAGAAGGGAACCGTTGGCGCTTTCTCTAAAGCTGCAAAAGAGCGTGGAGAGACAACAAAAGAGTACGCAGATCAAGCGTTAGCTAAGGGCTCAACCGCCTCTAAGAAAACAAAAGAGAGGGCTAGATTTGCGCAGAATGCTCAAGTAAGGTCTTCAAGTTAGAAAAGCGAGCGCATAATGGCGGAGTCACAAGAGCTTGTTCTTAAAAGAATGCGGGAACAAGCCGCAAGAGGAGCGCTCGCAGCCGGTAACGAGTTTGAGGATATAGACTTCCTATCTCGAATGACCTCGGGAGCAAGTGGGGAGCCGGAACCTACTATCGAAGAGATGATCAGGGATGCGCCCACCCTCGAAGACACCATCCGTGACGGGCCTTCTGCTCGTTCTCTAACCCTACCGACAATGCTTGGCCCAGAACAGACACATGCAGCTAAGAAGCAATTTTTAGAGGATATGACCCCTGTCGGGAGCGTTAAGCTTTTGAAGGAAGGGGTTGAAGAGAGGGACATTCTCAAAGGGGCTGCTGGTGGGTTTATGACTGGCCTTGATGCTGCTGGCATAGGACCGCTCCTCAAAGCCAGCGCCCCGTTTATCTGGAAGTCAAGGTTAAGGGAGATGGTGAAGAAGTTACCTGATGAAGTCCACCCAAGGGCAGAGCAGTTCGTCGCCGCAACACCGGACACAACCCGCACGATACCAGCGGGTCCCGATAAGGGTAAGACATATACTAAAAAGGGTAAGGCTGAGCATACGGTGCCTGGGGAAACCTGGAAGGAAGCAGTTTATAGCAAGCTAGGGCTCAAACGCAATCCTAAGGCGGGTGATCCTGTTCTGGTGAAAGGGGAGCAGCAGATAGATCGCTTTGGTGATCCGGTTACTCATTCCGAGTTCATCCCAGATCCCAACTTCAAGGATGGGCCTCCAGTAAAGCTCACCGAGATCCAGGCTCACACGCTAGACAAGTATCTCGATGATTTGGATACTGTCTTTAATGAAGAACAAAGCCAAAACTGGTCATTTAAATATGACCCTGATATTGATCCCGGTCTGCCGAGAAAAGAGATTCTTGAATTCTTAGACGAGAACCCTGTTGACATACACCGTCATCACAAGCTTCCAGATAAGACCAACTCAGGGTATGTAGGGGAGGAATTAGCCGAGTATGAAAAGCTCCGGTATAAGGTAGCGGATGCCAGAAGGCCAATCAACGGGCTCAGAGAGGTGGGTGATTACCCACTCACCGCAGATGAGACACATCGACTTTCGAGGGATCCCCGTTATTTTGATTACCCTAGTGGGGAAGCATACAAGCTCTCTCTTAAGCAGTTTCATGATGCTATTCCCCTAAATTGGACAGACCTTTCGGGAACAGGTCCGCTGGGTCGAAGGGGACTGCGTGACGCCACAGGAGTGGACCCCCAACATGAGTGGATGGGCCAATCCTCCGCTCTTGAACATTTACGCATGGCGGGTGAAAGATTGGGAGTCGGGAAGACGGGGGTCTTTCCTAACACGTATCTTGCAGGGGATGAAGGTGCGAACCTACAGAAAGCGTTTGGCGACCTTGAGTTCAAAGGGTGGGGACAAATGGACAATTTTCTCGGTGCCTTACGTAGTATCAACCCTTATCTACCCTTAAAGAGGAGGACAGATGAGTTGTTTTTCCCGGAGGAGCTTATTGGTGAGGGGGTCTACCTACCTCGCGAGGCTGTTGAGATTCTAGCTGATCTTAATTCTGAAATGCGGACTGGACTGCGAAGCCGCATGAGACAGAAGCTTGTTTCATCCCCTGTTTATGGAACACCCCTGGAAGCTGTAATAGAGTTACGACGTTTTGATCCCGTGAACCTAGACAGGTTTCTTAACGAGGTTTCAAAGGCTGACCGCGCACACCTGGGACACTTGAAGAAGAAGTTAACTACAGCAGTGGAAGCTGAAAAACGGGTAGTTGCCATACAGGATGCTCTATCCAGCAACCCAGAATGGAAGAAGTTTATCGAAGCTAGTGATAACTTTGAGGCTTTTACGAAGAATACCCCACCGACAAAGGGGAGGCCCATCTCTGCCGGGGCTGATCAGGCTACTGCTAAGAAGGGGACGAATTATCAAGAGCATATTGTTGAGATAGATGCACCTATAACTGGTCCGCGCAAGTTTAAAGAAGGTCACCATAGCTATATACCGGAGGACTCGACCAAAATGAAGACGTACCCAGGAGAGCAGATTCACTGGAGGTCGAAAGATCGCGAGATTGATGCTCCTGATGGGGGTAAGTATAAGATGCTCCATGTCGAAGAGATCCAAGCGGACCAGGCGCAGCAAGGCCGGTTAAGGGGCTATTCACGGGAAGAGAATTCTAAATTGAAGCAGGTTTGGCGGGAAAAAAATGCGGACTGGACTGCGGATAGAGATGAGTTACTCCTTACACACGGGCTTGAAGAAAACCCCCAATTTATCCAAGATCCAGAACCGGGGTATTCCACCTGGAACACCGATGCATTAGTAGGGGCTCTCCAACACGATAGAGTTCGTAACAATCCCGCTCTAAAGGCTCGGATCGACAAACTTATAGAAGAGGGGGAAAGTTTAAGGAGCACACGCTCCGCATTGGACAGAGGGCCAGTACCACCGGCTGCGTACCAGGACTCACAAGCGACAACGCGCCTTGCTCTGCAAGATATTCTTAATTACGCAAAGGATAATGACTATGATGGGGTTTCTTTCACCAACGCAGCCCAGGCGGAAGAACGTATTCAGATGCCAAAGAATGCTGCCGAGTTTCAGTATGGAGTTCCTGGTGATCCCGAGAAAAAAGGTCGTCCCTTTAAAGGGATTAAGGAGCTAACTGGCGTGGCTATGCATCCGGTAGATTATCCCGAGACAGCGCTGGTGGGATTGGTGCCCAGTCAATCACGGGATTTCCAACCCTCTCGCACCGCCGTTATAAAGGGATCTACCACCTTTAACGCTGTCTTACTTAAAGATTTAATAGCGAAAGATTATAAGTTTGCACTACCTTTAGCGGCAGGTGCTGGTGGGGCTGCTGGGCTAAAATCCTTAAAAGGTGATACAAAAGAAGAGAACACGGAGTTGTAATGGGACTGACAGGCCAACAGATTCGAGGGGTTATCGACACTCATCAAGCTAAGATGCGACGTGAACGCAATCAATGGGACAAGTATCGGTCTTGGTATATTGGAGAGTTCTGGGGGAATATGGAAGAGGATCTCCCTCAAGGGGCGAGTACCTTTAGCGAAACGAACGAGGACGTAACCCTAGAAACAAACTATCCTTATGCTTACATCGATACGATGATCGCGAATGTTTGTCCTACAAACCCGCAGATCACTGTGAATGCGCGTCGGGACAAGCTTCGAGAAGCCGCGTACTATCGGGAAGCTCTCGTTAATGACACATTCAACCGGCTGAAGATGCATACTATCCTCTGGAACATGTCTTCCCACACTGCAATTTGTGGGCGTTCTTTTCTAAAGGCTGTCTGGAATCTTAAACGGCAGTCGCCGGACTTCTTCTCAGTAGACCCTCGCTTTATCTTCTTCGATATGTCGGCTCAGAGATGGGAGGATATTCGGTATTTGGTTGAGGTTACAGTCCTGACAAAGGCTGAGTTTGAACTTCGCACAAAGCGAAAAGGAAAAAAGGATGGGCGCTACAATACAAAAGCTGCGGAGAAGGCTTCGTTTGGGGGCTATCCTAGTTGGTTACGTGATTACACTACTCGTCAATCTATGTTTAACGATGCTTCTAAAGAGGTTTACGAATGGGTAACCGTTTATGAATTCTACGATTTTGAAGGGGAAGGAAAGTATTATCACTTCCTAGATGACTCTGATAAGCCTCTCTTTGAGGGTGAACTCCCCTACCGTTTTATGCGAAATCCATTCATTTGTTTAGCTTTCAACGATAATATGCTGGACTTAGGTGGCCTTAGTGATGTGAAACTGATTGCTTCGGTTCAAGAGAGACTCAACGAGCTAGATACATTGGAGCTTTGGCACGCTCAATCGAGTATTCCTGTAATGATGGTTAATACTGGGATGGTCGATAATCCTGAGATGATCTTAAACGCACTCCGGAATGCAACCGAACCCGGTTCTTTGATTGAAGTAGCTGGGACAGCTAATGCCCCTTTGAGAGATCTAATCGAGACAACGCCCTCCCCTCAACTCCAACCAGGGTTTGATAAGATGAGGGAGCGTGCGGTTCAAATTATTGAGTTTGTTTTGGGCATACCCCAGTACAGCCGGGGTGTGGTTGGGGTTACAGACGTAGCGACCGAGGTAGCATTAGCTGATACAGCAACTCGGACTCGAAACGGGCGTCGTATTCGAAAGCTCGAAGACGTCATCCAATGGGCTTCAGAGGCGATCATCTCTCTTTATGACGAGTTCTTACCTTCTGATAGCACACTCCCGATCCGTTTAACGGACAGCGCAAAGGTTATTGAAGCGAATCGAGAGGCACTTAAGCTGCGGACTTTGAACGAAGTAAACGATCAAGGTCCGCTTGAGTACGACTATGAGGCGATTGCTTACTCCCCTACGGAAAACCATCGTTTGATTCAGCTTCGGAACATCCAACAATACCTCCCACTTCTTATGGAAGCACCTAATGTGGATAAAGAGAAGCTTGTAGTTAAGCTACTTGACTTGCTTCTCATGAGAGATTTGGCGATGGAAGCTCAGGAAGCTGATGCCCAGATGCCTCCAGGTGCAGGGATGGGACCGATGGAACCCGCTTCCGAGGATACAATGGCGACTGGAGCCTTACCTCCAGGGACGCAGGAACCCCCGCCACCCCCATTTCCCGGTGGTGGCCCAGGTTCTCCAATGCCCTCCGTATCAGATGGGTTTGAAGGAGCAGCCGCAGGGTTTGAAGGCGCAGGATTCCCAGGAGCTAAGTGATGCCGGAAGGTGATTTAGATATTTTGAGGGCACAAGCGGCTAAAAAAGCCTTAGAGCCATCTGAAGGGACTCAACGTAAACATTCGTGGGACCTGAATGTTCTTAGCCAAGACCCGAAAGACCCACAGAAATCCTTTGCGATGATAGGATCACCGGGCTCAGACCCTAAGCGGCTTTACGTAGGGGATTTTACGCCTGAAGGGGATGCTGTTGTAGGCTTTGAAAATCAGGGGATTCGACTACTTCCTGAACAACCAGGCTCGAAAGAGTATACCCGCTACATGAGGGATAAAGCGTATCGCCCCAGAGTGCCACGGAGGTTCGAGGGAAAGGTAGTAGCGGAAGAGGATTCGGAACTAGAGCAAATCCGTCAAGGCCTCCTAGATATGGTCAAACGGAGACGGGAAGATGCTGCGCGGGTAGCTATTCGAGGGCAGCAAGGGGGTTTGCCTCCAGAACCGGGAGCGTTGCCTCCAGACCCACCAGAGTCGAACTGGGGAGATTACGAGAGGTTTATTGATGCTCAAATCAAACATGCAAAATTCCCAGACCCTAGGACAGATGTTGCGGTAAAAGCTATATTTGAAGATATGCGGTCAGTGCTTGATGATAAACCAGAACTAGTATTTACAACTCCAGACCATCAAGATGGTATTCCTGACAGAGTTTATATCCAGTCGGGAAATGGCGAACAGTGGGAATGGACCCGAGATGGCCCCAATGGGAATCCTGAAGTCCATCGGGCGTATTAAGGAGAGACAATGCCGTTATATGATATTAAATGTTTAAGCTGTGAGCAGAGAACCAATGACATCTTCTTCCGACTCAACGACACTATCATCTGCCCCACCTGTGGCGAAGGTGCTCGTACTATTATCGGTCCCGTTCTTACTATTGGCCCTATGCCGTCAAAACCGCTCAAGATGGAATCCATTGGGCGCGAGTTCACGTCTAACAGTGCGCTTAGGGCGTATAAGGAAGCCAACCCAGATTTAGCTTTTCATTCTAAGGATGATGCGAGTTGGCGCAACCATGTAGATATGGCCAGAAATAAAACAGAAAGAAAAGCAAAGCTACAGGGTTTTAACGATAGGGCGGATAAGAAGGCGTATTTGCGGAAGGAAAGGAAGAAGAAGCAGGAGCTATCACATTGATTTTTGGTTATCTTTTGAGTAAAACAATGGGGGGATATGTCCATGCATGAAGGATCTTGTCCAATGTCGGGAGAAGTTGAGGTTGAAACCAAGGAACAGGTTTCTTCTTCAGATCCCCTTCAAGAGATTCTTGATAATCCTCCTGCAAACTCGGAAGAATTTATGGCTAGGTTAAAAGAAAGTGGCTATGAATTAAAACCAATTGAACAACAACGGGAGAGCTTCTTACCACCTCAACCTAAAATGGTAGTTATTCGATTGGATGCAGCTAAAAATGCTTTAAAGGGACAACCGCATGAGTGAAACACCAGAAGTAGCAGCCCCAGCAGCCCCAGCACCGGCACCTGCGGCTCCCGTGGAGTCTGCTCCAGTTGCTTCGGTGGAACCTGCTGCGCCTGCGGCAGCAGAAACATCTCCAGCAGTTACGAATGAGACGTTTAAGTGGGATGGTTGGGAAGGGGATACTAGTGGTCTTCCAGAAGACGTGCAACCTTGGGCGGATTCTATCTCAAGTCATCATACAAAACGATATGATGAGCTTGAGGGAAATCATAAGAACCTAAAAGAATTATATGATGCGCTTCTTACAGGAGGCGAAGACCCCAGGATTAAACAGTTTGAAGGGGAGAAGAGTGCTTGGGATGAAGAGCGTAATACTTTTCAAACGAAGCAAACAGAACTTCAAACTAATTGGGATAATACAAAAAGAGACTTAGCTACGTATGAACAAGCCGTATACCAATACCATGTTCAGCAAGCAGAGAAACAGCTTGAAGATTTTGTAAATGCTCGTCCTGAGATCTTAAAGGATGAAGCAAAATACGAACTCTTTTCAAGCTTACTTGATGAGAAGTGGGACTTAGAATCAGCAGGCAAGTTGCTTAACATGTCTCCTGAGGCGCTTGAGGTTGCCAGGAAGGCAAAATCAGAAGGTGTTCCCGCTGCTTACGCTATTAAATTTGCAGAGAAAGCTCCCCCCCAGGTGCAAAAACCGCAACCTCGTCCCGCAGCTACAATCACGTCGGGTGCCGTTAGTCGGACCACCCCACATGCTTCTAGTCGGGGGATGGGTGATGCAAAATCCTTGGATGAAAGTAGGGCTATGGCATCCGCTAGAGCTTTAAAATTACACAAACGATAGGGGGAGACAATGGCTATTTCGCCTGATGTCCTAGCAACTGCACTCCAGGAGTTGATGCCATCATACTCCGAACTTTTTGTTCAATGGCATCCAGTCTTGGAGAAATTAGTAAACAAAGGGAATCTCTCACGAGAAACCCTACAAGGTCCGTGGCGTGAATTTGCCGTTGTATCTGATGGTCCAGGTGATGTTACTCAAGTACTCACTGGTTCAGAAGTTATTGCTGGTGGTCGTCGTCAGAATGCGGTTCGAGGCAATACTTATGCGCCTCGATTGATTTATGCGTTCGACGTTCCTGGTAAGGACTTGGCGGAAGCTAACGGGGAGATGGACCTTGCAAAGATCCTGAAGAACTATCCTGAGCTTGCGCTCAGTGACTTCCATGAACGGATTGCAGACCAAATGGCAACCGGAAACGGAAACAACGTAGGGGGTTTTATTACTCTTAACGGTGATGCCACTTACAATCCGGATGGTGCGGCCCGTTCAGGCGCATTCGAGTTTGCTGCCCCAGCGGCACAAACACTCACCCGATTCGGTCTTAACCCGGCAACAGTACCTGGTTGGGTCAATCAGTACGGTCAGATTACTTCGTTTGCTGTAGATGGTAAGTCTACCATGCGTCGTGTTTACTACCAATGTTCTCGTCAAGGGAAGACGCTAGGTCCAGTTGACCTGCTTCTTGGTGATGAGGAAAGTTATCTCAACTACATTGAAGACTTGGACGATCAAGTTCGGGTAAGCAAAGTAGAGGGAGATAAGGCTCCTCCGAATGTCCGTCAGGGAACAAAGTTCCTCGATGCGGATTATTACCTGGAAGACTCCATTGTCCCGGCGTTATTCGACGGTGGTGCAGGAAGAGATGGTGTCATCTATATGATGAAGACCGGCACTTGGCACGCATACACCCTCGGTCATGATGCGAATCGTGAAACGAAAGGTGACTTTGCAGTAAGAGGACCGTTCCGTATTCCGGAACAAGACCTCTGGCGTTATGAAATCGTACTCATGATGGGTATGCATACCACTCAACTTCGAGCCAACGGCTGTATTGAAGGCGGCTCCATCCCATAGGGATGAATTAAAGGAGATTTATTATGTCACGTACAGCTATGGGGATTGACCATCTCGAAGCGACAGGTCAGCCAGATCCAAACACCCCAGGGGGGCAACTACCGGTTCCTCTCGAATTTGTGGGAAGATGGACAAAGGCACCGCTTGGATTTATCCACTGCGAACCTGCAAGCCAAGTTCCACTTCAGGTTGGGCCTGGGCCAGCGTTTCCGGCCCTTGGGTTAACAGGGTCTGGCGATCAGGAGTGGATTTATATCTATCATCCCGCAGACGCTACTAATCCGTTAGCCGCAGGGGATGTCTGCGTCCGGGCTGGCCTGTTTCCTGCTACTGGTAATGGTGCAGCTTATGCCGATCATTCGCCAGGTGTAGCTACATCTGGGGCCAGTGTTATTGGTGTTGCTCAGTATGCGATTCCAGTGGGCTTCTTCGGATTTATCCTCCGAAAAGGGCCAGGTGCTATCACTTACGACGCTGCTGCTGGTGGTGGGCTTCCACTCATTACATCCGCCACTACCGTTGGTGAGGCTGCTGTAGGTGCTGCTACAGCCGCAGGGTTCGGGGCCAGTATTACTCAAGTGGGCGCTGGGATAGGTGGCGCTATTCTTAACTGTACTGGGTAACAAGGAACTATGATAACAGGGGAGGGTTCGTATGTCTGCTGGCACCGCTATGGGCATTCAACAATATTTATGGAGCAAAGAACAACTAGCTCCATTAGGTTTTGTACATACGATCCCAACTAGAAGTGCGGGCGACTATAAGATAGTCTATGTGGGTTTTGAGCTTTGGGCTCAACCCGCAACAGTCGAAGCGGGTTCCTCCACTAAGGGCATCTTGATGATGCATGGGACGAACGGTAACTACGGGGGTGTTGTGCCTTTTGGTGACCACGGTACGTTTCCACAAATTGCCATGTCAACGGCATGTGGGTTTATTCAGACGGATCTATTCACTGAGTATGTAGCGACAGGTACATGGTATCCTAGCCACCCCGCTTTTGTGGAAGGTGACTACCTTTATGGGTGGTTATTGTACAAAGGCCAAGGTTGGATGCAAGTAGGTCAAGCTGATGTGGGCAATCAACGAGGCGTTATGCCGGATTATTATGGTATACAAACATCGGGCACATTCGGTCAAGTCGTTGAAGTCCCAGATATTGTTCCGGCGGCAGGGGCAGCTACCCAAGTACCTGATGACTTGGGGTATAGTTATGCGGATAGAAGCGGATCATCCTCTGGTGGCAGCTACTCTGGTACAGGGGTCTATGGCTTTATTCGGATAGAAGGATAGCTAAGAAGGAAAAGGGCGGATGAATCTTGCCGAAATCAGGACGAGGATCTTTAATCAGATTGATTGGGCTCCAACAACCAGCACTGAAGCGGTAACTCGTACCAATGATTTCATTAATCGTGCTTACGAACAGCTTTGTTTAGAGGCTCCCTTTTGTTTCTTTGAATCTGAAGTAAAGCTTTCAACTGAACCGGACATTAAGTCCAATGATAGCTGTAGTACTGATAACGCTACAGATCCCATTCCTCCTGCCCATATCCATTTTTTTGAAACATCGGGCGTCGGAATCGCAGATCGATTGTTCTTCATGGATGAGTGGCCTGAGCACCCCTCTACTGGTGCATTTCCAACACAGAGATACGCGGAGGAAATGGACTGGATGGTAGCTAACGGTCCTATCGGTGCGGATACGACTCAAGATACAAATGAAAGCATACGTAATTTTGGCCCTAACCCTTGGGTCTTAATGTGGAATTTTGTTGGAGGGAAAGCGGATTGGCAGGCATTTGTGAATGCCGGTGGGATAATCCCTGCAATTGATGGCTCATGGGATGGTAGGAAGATCGATCTCCAAGATCCCAATGGAGAATGGCATACAAATAGGGTTCGAGAAGTTTGGTGTTTCTCCCCTGAGAAAGGTGGGGAGAAAGAGTCAGCTCCAACCCCGCTTACATACTGTCTTGCTCTTTGGTATCCCTTTCCGGCTGAGCAGTTCGCAATAATAAATAAGAAAACTGATACGTATGGTCATGCTCCCACATACAAGTATAGGATTTATACCGAAGAGTATTATTTTCCTGATGACATGATCAAAGCTCATTCAATTGTAATCAACGATCAGAATCGAACTTACCCTATTGATGTTATCTTACAGGAAGAAGCAGAACAATTTTCTTTAACGGACCATTTTGAGATGGCAAGTGGGATACCTTCTGTCTCTTATCGTAGGTCCCACTTCCAACTTCCTGCGCCAAACACAGCACCCGCAGTAATGCAATATGCCTATGGAGAGGAGGGGGGCGACTCCATTATGTGGCGCGGGCCAGAGCCCCCAGGCACATTTAGTTATGTTGTTACCTATTGTATCGGGGCGAGAGATCTATACAATCGGCATCCGGGTCCAGCGATGTTTGATGAGAACTATACAAATAACTTCTTTAAAAACGAAGCTATTGATTTTTCCTACATCCCAGGAGGTCCATCAGCAGATCTCGCATACAACCCCCCAGGTCCGTCTCAACCGGCAGCGAATCGGTTTCGAGAACCATTATGGGAGTCCGCTCCCTCGCCTATCTCGGCAGAAATTACTGTAACAATTCCTGATGAGAGCATGAGTCCAGCGATGTATGCAATAACTATCCAACCACCGAACATCGCTTTCATGCTGGGGATGCTCGGGAAAGGGCGCTTTGCAGAAAGTGGTGGTGGGGAGAAACTCTTTCTACGCAGATTCTTCGATCATTGTGGTATTCGGGTTCGTATTTATCGACGTAGGCACACGCAGGACTGGGACAATTATCCTAAATTAGTGAGCGCGGCTCCTGCTGGCGCTGCTGGCGCAATTTATGAGTCGCTTGAGGCGGGGTTTGGCACGATGAATCCCCCTCCTGGTCATATTGAGATCTCGGATGCATACTATCTGCAAGCTGAGTTGCAGCTTACAGACAAGAACAGAGGTCTTTTTATAGACGATGGGCAAATACACCCTGATTACAATCGACGGCTGAGGGATGTACATGGCTATCAGTCTATGGGGCTTTACCCTGTACCAGATAAAAGGTATAAGCTTAAGGTTCGTTGTTTGCGTCGTCCACCAAAACTGGTGGATGACCAGGATGCCCCTTTAATTCATGCAGAAGCCTGTAACGCTTTAATTGACTTGGCTGCTTCTTATTGGTATGAAGCAGAGGGTGTACCCGAGATGGCTGTACGGATGCGCGAGCGTTACGATAGAGGCATCTTTGATCTAAAGAAGAGATATGGTAATCTACAGAGCCAAGCAAACCCACACCTTAAACGTCTCTCTAGAGCCAAGGCAGGGTTTCGACGAACACGTCCTTTACGAAAATGGTGGACGTTACCTTAATCCCAGGAGTTAGTGATGAAATTTATTTGCGGTGCAATCTACCGAGTTAAAAACGAGCCAGAATCATACGGAATGATGTTAGCAACGGAGATGCGAAAAGGTATTTCAAATGGGTTATTCCAACGGTTTGGCCATGCTCCAATGCGAATTAATGATGAGTATAATGGCGGGATGGAACTCGAACTTGTTTCTGTTCCAGGGGGACAAGTTCCAACAAAGGAAAAGAAAACTCCAGGTCGGAAGAAGCGTCTTGCCTTAGAGAAATAAGGGGGATGTTATGGCGACAAAGCGTAATCGGCTTACTTCCGATGCGTTACAACTTCGGTTAGAAAGCGGTAAGTTTGTTCTAGCGGATGGTATCGCCTCCAAAATTCGGAATATGATTCCAACTGATGAGGGCACCCTCCGTAGTATTCAAGGCCCATGCCTTTACCTACCTGCCTATTCTGGCTTCCCCGCTCCGGTGAATGGTGACAAAATAGCTCGTGTTAATGACCATCGTCTGCTCGAAGCAAGGACTCGTGGCATTTATCATGCAATTAACCGGGTGTTTAACCGGGATATGCTCTTACTAGAATCGGGAAAAACTATCTGGGAGTTTAGGGGATGGAAGCATGGTTGGTATCCTTTAATCGGAGATTCTGCCGGTACTATCTTTCCCCCAAGCCCAGGGCCCGGTGGGGATGGAGCACAGGTTAGTGCGAAGTTAATTAATACAACTCGTCCTCAGTTCCCGACTCAATTTGAAACAACAGATCAAGGGGTTATCATTGTGCCTCAGGGCGGGGCTAGCCGTGCCTATTTCTATGATGGGAAGTACGCGGGTCCCTTAGGCTATACGACTACTCCTGGTCCTCCAACAGGGCATGGCCCTCGTTCTCATTTAGATTATGTCACCTTCGCTCGATTATTCCGTGGAGGGCTCGACTGGAGTACTATTACTAGCCCTCCAGTAGAGAGTTGGCCCGATCGGTACGTCTATGGGGAAGAGCTTCCTCTTGATAAGAATGTAGATAATAATGTAGGAGAAGGTGATCCCGAATTGAATAACCTGGATTATGCTCATGATGCACAAACGGGGTTTCGTACCGCGATGCATCCCGACTTTGGTGTATGCCGAGTTGGGACGATTGAAACGAACCCCGGAGACGTGGGGATTCAAGGTATTTTATTAGACTGTCGCTATCGTGCGGCTGTTCAATGGATCGATCGGTGGGGCAATCTGTCTCCTGTGAGTGGGCGAAGTAATGACGTTTATACTACAGAACAGCCTTCTTTTACTTACGGTGTTTATGATGGGGTGTCTAATTTGCCGGAAGGGACCGAGGTCCCCGAGCATGAGATAAGTCCGGGTAAGGTTGATTTAGTTTTGAAGCAAATTGCATGGAGTAGTATCGAGGCTGGACCCGAAGGGACTATCGGGAGAATTCTTTGTCGTACTAAAGATTTGGAACATTCCGGAACAGCAGACTTCTTCACCATGCGTTCATATGCTGCGGAGGGGGGCTCTAACTTTGCGTCAATTCCTGATAACTCTACTACTCTTTTTCCTGACAATGTACCTGATTCGTGGTTGTTTATCCCTGTAAGAGAACCCATCCCGGTCCCTGTCTTTAAACTTACCCGGCTAGCTTTTGGGCGTCATTTCATTGGGAACCTACAAGGGGAAGAAGGACTCGTTCGTTGGTCGATGCCTAATCGGTGGGGCACGTTCCTCGAAGATGATTTTGTCTTTCCTGATGCTACAGGTGAGGCTGTTACTGGCCTCTGGCGGGCTGCTGAGGGACTTCTTGTCTTTACCGCAGTCAGCACCTTCATGTTAGAGCCTAGCTCCTCAGGAGATACCTATGTGACCCGTACAGTGAGTGCGACAGTAGGTTGTGCTGCACCAAGTTCTATAGCCACACTAGAAACAGGGGAGACAGTATGGCTTTCTCGTGGGGGCTTTTACTTATATGATGGGGATTCAATTGAACTAATAAGTGAACCCATTAATCGAACGATCAATACGCTTAACCAGACGAGACTTCTTCAATCCTGTGCTGCGATAGAACCGCATAGTGGGGAGTACAGGTGTTGGGTTCCTCAATATGGTTCAAAAGAAAATAACTTATGTTTGATCTTTGATGGAAATGGTTGGCGAGAACGAACAGATGTAAGTGCGTTAGCAGTTTGTGTGACCCAAGATCATCGAAAGTATATGATCGCAGTAGGCCCAACTCTGGGGTCAGTAGTAGGACTACCCGCTCCGCAGCAACCTGATTACAGTGTTTTTGTAGTTGACGTGGAGAATAAGGCATACAGGGCAGTGCGGGAAGAAGCTATTATTGAAACTGCATGGTTGTCAGGTTTGACACGGAGAGAGCGGTCTACTGCTCTAACTGTTTATTTCTGGTTACGAGAAACTAAAAGTAAGTTAGCTGTACCGGATGATGAGAATAATCAATCTCAAGGTATTTTAACTGTTGAGGTCGCAAGGGATTGGAGAGAGACAACAATCGAAACGACAACCACAGAATTAGTTCCACCCGATGATGTCCCTCCTCTGTATAATGAGACGGTTTTGGGTTCGGGTAGTTCTTGGGTACGCCGACGCCCTTACTGGGTTCGTGCTATGATTTATGTGCCTTCCTGTGAGGTATTTAAACTCCGTATTAAGAACAAAGGGGACTGGGAATTCATAGGACTTGTCTTTGATGAACAACCCAAACAAAGCGGGGGCGCACGCATCCCCATATCTACTCCATAGGAGGCATTGTGGCGTGGAAATTTACAATTCATCAGATGAAAGCCTCTCATGCTTTATCAGTAATTGATATTAATGATAACTTTACTGAAATTATTGATGAGATGGGCTCTCTTGGTGAGCATAACTGGGATGCCGGTGCTTTCTATCGAGTACCCCCAGATGGATTTGATATAAATGAGGGTTTTACTCTCAGTGCAGCGTACGGGATTAATCAGACAGCAGTTACGAAAGATCCAAACGATGATTTAATTGAAGATTTTGGGCAGGGACATAGCAACCCGGAAACGGCAATAGATCCTAATGGCTTAGGATTCAAAGTTCCTGAGACGGGTATGTGGGAGAGGGTGCCCTGTCAAACCGGACCTATTCAGTCCCTACCCCTAGAGATCACATCTCGGGGAGGTCTAATCTGGATAATGGCTTCTTTTCAACATAGCAGCCACACAAATTGGGTCGGGTTTCCTATGCGAAACATCACTGGACCAGGAACTGCATCGGATACGATTAGTAATTACCCCTTTACGGGAAGCGGGACTTTTTATTGGAATCGTCTTGCTTTAAACGAACTATCATATGGAGTTGAATACGCTTTAGCAATTGATGGGGCGATTATTCCTGAATCAATCCTCGGCTCAGGAGAGAATACAACCCAGGACCAATTTGACCTGCGGGTGCGTAAAGACTCAGCCGACCAGCCTTTAGGACATGTACGTGGAACGACACCAGGATGTTGGGGAGAAAGACTTCCTTGTGTGACTGAGGCAATTATTTCAATTGCACCAGGAAATCATACGATTGAGTTACTCGCTCGTTGCAGGCACATAGAGCTTGAAGATGGGACTACTCCGAATGCATTTCCATCGTGGTTAACTGAGTGGGGGGCTGTTCCAGCCAATAAACCTAAATGGACTTCAGTCCCTAAAAATTGGTGTACTAACCGTGAACTTATTGTTCTAGAATTGATGAGGTGATGAAATGCCTATTCCTTTATTGGCAGTACTTGGTGGTATAACGGCTGTTGCGAATGCTACTAAAGCAGGATTAGAATTAGCTGGAGAGAGTGCGCAAAAGGATAAACTTGCACAGATGAGGAGTGCTCCTCCTATAACAACCAACCGATCGGAAGGACCTTCAGAACAAGATCTTGTAGCAGCTATTGAAGAGAACATGGAAGAGGCGAAACAAATAAGTCTCGATGTCCCTGAGGAGCTTGCATAAATGCCAGAAATTACTTTTATTCCTTATGTTGAAGGTGAGCCTTACGATGCAGCTTCTTTAAATGATCGATACCTTTCTATCGAGGCGGGATTAGAACAGATCCCAGTGATGAATATAGGGGCCGCAGGGATTGGACAAGATCAAGCCCCTAGCTTAGCTGGCTATACTGAAAGTAATACCAGTCCGCATTCCCCTCATCTAATTTCAATTGAGGGTCTTGCCTCGGATTCTGGTCCACCTGCTCCGAATGATGGGGCGGACACAGGTAATTCGGCTCGGTCGCATACTTTCAGCACTCACTATAGTAATCTCGCCCAAAATCCTGCTGAGTGGCCTGTCGGAGTGGACTCTGGGGGGGGTGGTCTTGATGTGGACATAGGTAAATGGTTAACAGTGCGGGTTGGTAAGTCAAATTCGGGGGTTGAGGGCAAGTTAGAGATCTTTTTTCATACTCACGGGGGAGTCCTCTCCCCACAGGAAGTAACGTATGCCTATCCTCTCCATCTTAAGAGAGACAATGCCGTTGCCTTGGATGAGCCTTTCGCACAGGGTCTTGTTGTTATGACAAATGTTCATCTCAGGGACATCGAGCATTCACCCGAGGAGGGTGAAACCTATTGCCGTAAGTATGCTTGTTTTTCAATTCAACTCTTAACTTATGAGATGGGCTATGTCCCTGATCAGCCTGATACTCATCGGGCTCTCTGGATTATTATTCCTAGAACTATTCGATATGTTTCAGAAAAAACAATTCCTCCTGATGGTTTTTTCCAAGAAGACAAGGGGGACCCAATTTGGTTAGGCCCAGGAGACGCTACAACAGCAGACAAAGATCCAGAAACAAACTACGCAGCCGGGGACGCAGTAAGTGATAGTTGGATCGATGTCCCAATAAGGACGGTAATCCGACGTGAAGATATAATCGCCGCAGGTTACCCAGATGATGAAGATCTCCCTCCAATCTTAGGCGTACGGCTCGCTGTGGGGATCTGGGTTGTTAAGATGGGACCGATTCAGGATGGATCCTATGGGCAAGATGGCCCCTCCGCAGCACCTACTCCAGGCGTTGAACTTTATAATGGGAGCCCCGTGACTTCACACGGTGAAGTAAGAGTAAACATTCGGCAAGGAAATATGAGTTTATTCCCGATACATGCTTCTAGAGATAAAACCGTCTTTTTTCCTTGAGGTCCTTATGACTACACTCACTTTTAATGCCTTCACTAATGGACAACCCGCAAGCGCGGAAGATGTTAATTCTAATTTTTATGAGCCGCAAACGTTCGGAAACCCCGCAACCTCATGCGAAATTATCAACGGTTGGTTAGACGGGGGCAATTGGAGCACAACGGAACCAGAATCGAATAGGATTGGAGTGAATGCGCTTCAACCTGGTTGCCTAACAATTGGAGGCATGGTTGGGGCGACCCTTAATCATGATTACTTTCCTGTATGGTTTAAGCAATTCAACCATTATAATAACTTAGATGGTGGTCGAACTGGTATCGTACGGGAGACTGGAGCCGGACAATCTCCCGAATCCCTTTTATTTGTTGGGATACCGGGGGGTGCGATTGATTTTTATGTCCCTTATGCAGTTTCGTTTATTATTTTAAGTTGGACAATTCGTTGGACGCATGATGGAGAAGCGATCATGCAGACAGATGTAGATTGGCCCAATCAGCTAATTGCAGAGGATGACTACGCCCAAGAGCAAGCAGCAATCCGTCTATTCATCCAACGCCCTGAAAATGCCCGAGCTTTTCCCGCAGGAGATCCTGGGAATACAAAGTATACTGATAACTACCGGAGAAATATCGGACAAGTGATGGTACGATTACAATCTGCTCCCTATTATTGGCCTCCTATCCCCGATGACCCCGGAAGCATAGAAACATACGGTGGAGTCGATAGGTTTGACTATTCTCGCCATCGGGAATGGTCGGGACATATGATGCTGGGGGGGACTGGCACGGATTATACTGGGGAGGGTGAGTCCTTTGGGAATGTCCCTTCTACGGATGATGCCAAGCAAGCAGGCGTGTCACCTGGTTGGTACGGTGCAAGCTTAAGAATCGCTTCCTCGGCAAGACAGGCGCGTGTACAAGTTCGTTCAATGCGCTATACTTGTTTCAAGTTAGAAGAGACAGGAGGCTAAGATGGCAGAAGACGAGTCCGGACTAAAAACTTATGGGGAGTACGAGGGGGAGCGTCTCTATACAGGACCGGGGTACGAGAACTTAACCCATAAACAAAGAAGAAAAGCCGCTCGCCTTGAAGCAACCG
>Ga0098039_1000386_pt1 | contig 19149 bp, 25 predicted proteins | sample 6_EtaG_FD_75047 | JGI IMG/M metagenome (GOLD analysis project Ga0098039, IMG submission 75047) | Marine viral communities from the Subarctic Pacific Ocean - 6_ETSP_OMZ_AT15160 metaG | ecosystem: Environmental > Aquatic > Marine > Oceanic | place: Pacific Ocean | collected 2015-01-08 | reverse complement strand
AGTTCTTATAAGTTACTTCAGTCTAGGAAATAACCCTTTACCTTTTACTTCTCAAAGTATATTTTTAGATAGTGGAGCTTATAGTGCGTTTACCCAAGAATTTGAAATCAATATTCAATCTTATATTGCTTTCATTAAGAAACATTTGTCTAAGATAGAAATATATGCAAACTTAGATGTAATAGGAGATGCTGAAGCTACTTACAAGAATCAGAAGATAATGGAAGATGCTGGATTAAGTCCTTTGCCTTGTTTTCATCACGGAGAAGATTTCAAATGGCTTCAAAAATACTTAGATGAAGGACATACTTATATTGCTTTAGGAGGATTAGTAGGGGGAAGTTATAATAAATTAGCTCCTTGGTTAAAGAAATGTCTTAAAATCATTCCTGAAGATGTAAAGGTTCACGGATTCGGACTTACTTCTACTAGGTTGTTGAAACAATTTGATTTCTATTCAGTAGATAGTACTTCTTGGTTGATTGGAGGAATATATGGAACTGCTTTCTTCTTCAATGGAACAAATCTTACTGGTGTTAAATCCATCCCTAAGTTCAAAAATGTATCGTCTAAACTATTCAATAACTTAAATGTAATTCAATGGAAGAAATATGCAAAGTATCTGGAGGCAAGAAAATGGAAACCATATATAAAGAGATAGATATTAACAAAATAAAACTGAACACTTACAATCCTAATGAGATGGAAGATGATAACTTTCAACACTTAAAGGAAGAAATACAAAGAATAGGTTTAGTGCAACCTATCATAGTGCGTCCTGATGGAGAAGAATTTATAGTAATAGATGGGGAACATAGATTTAAGATATGTCAAGAGAACAAACTAAAGACTATTCCTTGTATGATAGCTGATGTAGATGAAAATACCGCTAAGACCCTAACAGTAAACTTAAATAGAATAAGAGGAAGCAATAACTATCTAAAGTATGCTAATCTCTTATACGAACTAGATGTTGATTTGTCTTCAGATGAGATAATGAAGAACTTAAAAGTAAGTGAAACTGAATTAGCTGGTTTAAAGCTAGTAACTAAACTACCTGATTCAAAAGTAAAAAAAGCAAAACATAGGTATATTGACTGTCCTAAATGTAATTTTGGGATAAAACTCTGAGGTGAGGAAGAATGGGAGAAACAAAAATAATAGGATATGAGCAAGTAAAGGTTGAGGATATTAAACCTAACGAATACAATCCCAATGAAATGACTGCTGGTATGATGGACCACTTAGTGAAAGAAATTAAAAGAAGTGGATTCTTACAACCTGTTTTATTAAATCAAAACAAAATAATCATAGATGGTGAGCATAGATGGTTAGCTGCAAAACAATGTGAACTAAAAGAAATACCCGCAGTATTGATAGAACTAAGCGATTCAGATGCTAAGATAACCACTATCAATATGAATAAGATTAAAGGAGAACTAAACCCTCATAAGTTTGCAGAACTCCTTTCTGATTTGAAAACAGATATAGAAACGGACGAGATAATCAAAACTTTTAATTTGAGCATAGATGAAATAAATACTTATGCTGAATTGCTAGAAGTACCTGAAACTAAAATTGAAAAGTTAATTCCTAAAGAGAAACATAGGGCTGATGTATCTTGTCCGGAGTGTGGACATAAATTTACTATTTAGTGGGGTGAAAACAAATGAGTAAATATAACGAAACAACAAGAACTGCAGTAATGAAGTTATTTATAGCTGGAGTACCTGCAGAGAGAATAAAAAATACTACTGGTGTAACTACTAACACTATTTACACCTGGAGAAAGAAATATAATTGGGACCAAAAGAAAACTAAAGTAGATGAAAGAGTACAGGAAAAAGTAAAAGAAACTCTAGCGGATATTAAGGTTCGTCAGCATAAAATCTTAAAAGGAGTAATAAGTAGGTTTGTTGAGAATCTTGGAGATACTGACCGGAAGGGAAATAAACTTCTTAAAGTAAATGTCAATGAATTAGTGACTGCCCTTAAACACGAATTACATTTATTTGGGGATGCAGAGATAACTGTCAATATAGATTCAACTGTAAAAGATGCAGAGAGAAGGTTAGTGGAATTTATTGCTAAAGAAAAGAGTTCAAATGACATCCGCTAATCCGACTAAAGTCGGTAGTTTCCAAGATGAAGGAACTAATAGGGGAACAAGATGACAAAATATAATATTAAATCAGAAGCAAGAAAAGTGTTTGAGGAATTAGATATAATAAAATCAGAAGATTGGGTTTATAGTGAGAAAAACCAAATGAAAGTATATGAGCTTATTCAACTTAAAAGAATAGCTGATAGTTTAAGTAAACAAAATGAAGTATGAGATGATATGTTATAAGGATAGGTCTATTGACATAAGTATGTTAGAAGGTCAGGGTTGGGAGTGTGTGAGTACGCTTAAAGACAAGGTTACTTATGTCTATGCAAAGGATAATCAAAGACGTATTGTGATTACACATACAGAAGGTCTTGATAGATTGTTATTAGAATATACTGTACCTCCTTCTGTAGGGAAGGCAAGGCGGTGCGGTAAGTGGTAATTGAAATGAACAAAATACATCAAGGAGATTGTATTGAAGTTATGAAAACACTTCCAGAGAATAGTGTAGATGCGATTGTAACTGACCCACCTTATGGTTTAGAGTTTATGGGTAAGAAGTGGGATTATGATGTGCCAAGTGTAGAACTTTGGACAGAGGTTTTACGAGTATTGAAAGAGGGTGGCTATCTTTTAAGTTTTGCAGGAACAAGAACACAACATAGAATGGCAGTAAATATAGAAGATGCAGGATTTGAAATAAGAGATATGATTGCTTGGGTTTATGGTAGTGGCTTTCCAAAAAGTCACAACATAGGTAAAGCGATAGATAAAAATAATGGGAAATACAAAATAGATTTAACTGACTTTGGAAATTACATAAAAGAAAAGAGAGAAGTAAAAAGATATAGTAGAAAACAATTAGATGATATTATGGAAACCTGTACTGCTGTTAGTTGGTGGGAAGGCAGAAAAACAGGAGTGCAATTACCAAGCAAGAAAATGTATAAAAAATTAAAAAAGGTTTTAGATTTAGATAATAAATTTGACGATTTAATTGATTGGGCAGAAGCAGAAAGAAAAGTGATAGGAAAAAAGAAAACTCCTGATGGAAAAGATTTTGATGCAAGACAACCTAAAGGGTGGGCAAATGCAGGGTTTGATGGTATAGGTAAAACTTACGGAAGTGTACACATAACAGCCCCAACAACAGAAGAAGCTAAACAATGGGAAGGATGGGGAACAGCTTTAAAACCTGCACTTGAACCTATTACAATGGCCCGGAAGCCCTTTAAAGGAACAGTAGCAAATAATGTATTAAAGAATGGAGTAGGTGGAATTAATATAGATGGGTGTAGGGTTGGAACAACAACAGAAACTCATTCAAAATCTAAAGAATCAGCAAAAGGTAGTGGGATATTTGGTGAGTATGGAGAAGTTAAAACAGAAATAAAAAACTATGGAAGATTCCCAGCTAATATAATACTAGATGAAGAAGCAGGTAAAATGTTAGATGAACAGAGTGGGATTGTAAAATCAGGAGAACCAAAAATGAGAAAATCATTAGTTGGTTTTGGACAAGGAAATGTTTTTGGTTCAGGGAGTATAGGGAATAGACCAAATGGGGAATATGGTGATAAAGGTGGAGCTTCTAGATTCTTCTATTGTGCAAAAGCAAACAAGAAAGAACGCAACAAAGGGTGCGAAGGTATCTCTAAGAAGCCAAGAAGTACAGCAAATAAAATGATGGGACAATCGGGTGAAATGAAAACAGGCAGTGGTAAAGACAGGACAACAGACTTTCACAACAACCACCCAACAGTTAAACCAATTAAACTTATGCAATACCTTGTAAGATTGGTAACTCCAAAAGGAGGGATAGTTCTTGACCCATTTTTAGGAAGTGGAACTACTGCAATCGCTTGTTTAAAATTAAATAGAAAATTTATAGGTATTGAAAAGGAAGAAGAGTATGTTAAAATTGCAAAGGCAAGGATAAAACCTTTTTTGGAACAGGAGACACTTCCAGAAGTATTTATGGAGGATAAGAAATGACGTGCTCTACCCACTAAAGTAGGTAGTTTCCAAAAACAAAATATATTCAGGATTTGGAAGGTATTCGTTTGTGTCTTAAACAGATATTACCTTATCTTATTGTTAAGAAACAACAAGCAACACTACTTAAAGAATATGTTAAATTAAGATTAAAAAATAAAAATAAGGGATATTCAGATAGAGAATTGGAAATATCACAAATATTCAAAAATATAAATAAACGAGGTGACAAGGGTAAGGATTAAATCAGGGGGTATCTTGTCTAAAGTTTTATGAGCAAAACAATTCAGAAACTAAATGACCCAGTTTACTTTCAGGTGTACTTTTTAGGATGGGAACCTCACCCTAAGCAAGTAAATATTCTAAGGAATAAAACTAAGAACAAAGTCATTTGTTGTGGACGTAGAGGGGGTAAGACTAAACTCATTTCAGGAGAGTTAGTCAGAGGGGCAATTCTAAGAACTTATAAGAAACAGTTTGTAGTTGCACCGGTTAGTAAACAAAGTAAGTTGGTGTATGATGAAATCATTAAGATGTTACAAGGAACTTCTTTATTTAAACATATTCAAAAGATGGTAATAAGCCCATATCCGACTATTATTTTTGATAATGGTTCTAAGATAGAGTTTGGTTCTGCTGAGAACTTCAATAGTCTTAGAGGAACAGGATATGATAGAATCTTTATTGATGAAGCAGCCTTTATTAAATCTGATGCTTGGAGAGCAATAAGACCTATGATTTTCGATACTGGAGCTCCACTATGGCAAACTTCTACACCTTGGGGTAAAGATAGATTCTATCAAGACTTCCATAATGGACTAAAAGGTGAAGGCGATACTGCTAGTTTTCAATTCAACAGTTTTGACAATCCCCATCTTCATCACGAAACAATCCAAAAAGAAATAGACGAGTATGGAGCTTCAAGCATCTATGTCAGAACTGAAATCTATGGTGAGTTTGTAGAAGATGTAGATGCTTATTTCAAACGTGAACTAATAATGTCCTGTGTAGATGAAGAATTAGAAGAGGAAGAAACAAGGCATCCAAAATCTCAATATATGCTTGGGTGTGACTTGGCTAGAATGGGAGAAGATTCTTCTACGTTTATTGTTGTAAAGAAACCTTATGATAAAGAGAATTATGAAGTTATTAAGATAATTGAAACTAAACATAAAGCTTTAACTGATGCAATAGGAAGGATTCAATTACTAGATAAGACTTTTAAGTTTGATAAAATATTTATTGATTCAACAGGCCTAGGTGCAGGAGTATGTGATGTACTAAAAGAAAGAATAGGGCATAAGGTTATCGATTATGCTTTTACTATAAGGAGTAAAGAAAATATTTATTCCAATCTTAAAGCTATGCTAGAGAAAACAAAAAGGGGAATCGATGGTGGTTTAAAGTTACCCAATCACAAGAAAATGATTTATCAGCTACTGGATTTAAGATATGAGATATATGGTACAGGTAATTTAAAGATTCATCATAGTGAAAGGGGACACGATGACTTTCCGGATGCATTAGCTCTTGCTTGTTTTGGATTTAAAATAGGTAGTTTTACGAGCAGACCGATATTATATGGGGTTTAATTATATAATTACACCCAAAAGTTTAAAAAGGAAAACGCTTAAAATATATTTTGTCATAGTAAATCATTATCTTTGTTTTCATTGTAACCTCATTCGATATCTCTTTCATCCATAGGAGAGATATTTTTTTTATTATGGGATTCATAGATAAATTCAAAGGTAAAGAGAAACCAGTAGTTGAATCTGTAAAATCAGAACCTCTAATGTATGTGGATGAAAGTCAAGCCGTCAAATCAGAACATATTACTGAGATGTTTAAAGGCTTAACTGACAAAACAGATGTTTTATTTCCTAGTGAGTTAGGAGAAGAACACCCTTTCAATCTCGAAACTATTGAGTTGATATATAGAAAAGTAGGATTTGTCAATGGTGCTATAAATAAGTTTGTTGATTTTATGGTGAGTGGTTTTTATGTTACTTCTAAAGATGCAGCTGCAAAAGAAATAATAGAACAATGGATGCAGGACGTTGGTTTTGATTCTATATTAAGAAAATGGATACTAGAAGCTTTCGTTAAAGGAACAGGATATGTTGAACTAGGAGAAGGAGATGATGACATTATCGATTCTATTAAAGTGCTTGATTCTAAGTTTATGTTTATTCAAAGAGATGAAACTGGAAAGATAGAAGGGTATAAACAATTCATTGGAATGACTGATGCTTTTTCTTCTACTAATAATGAAGTTATTGATTTTACTACTGAAGAAGTAGCCCATTTTAGTTTAAATGGAATTGGAGATATGGCGTATGGTCTAGGATTAATTTATCCTGCCCATACCATTATTGAAGATGTATTACAAGCAAAAAACGATATGTATCTATTGATGAAGCGTAAAGCTAATTCTCCTATGATTGTAAAATATGTAGGTAATAAGGATGGAACTATGTTACCCTCTGCAGGAGATGTTAATGCAATTGGTGAGAAGATGCAATTGATGAGGAACAATCACGAGTGGGTATTTGGTCCTGGAATAGAAGTAGAAACATTGAACTTTGGGGATATAGGTGACAAATTTACGTTTCCACTTGAGTGGGGTATGGAGGCTTTTAGTGCTGCTTTGCAAATACCTCAAGTGTTATTGGGAAAAGGAAGTATTCCAGAAGGACTTGCAAAAGTCCAAATGGATGGTTTTCAAAGAAATATTAAAGCAAAACAAGCAGAGATTGAGAAAGTAATTGAAGAAAAGATTTTCAGAAGAGTTTTGATTGCTCAGGGAATAGATGTTCACGTTGAGTTTGAATGGGGACAACCTAGTGCTGAAGAACGTAATGCTAAACTAGATAGAATAACCCAATTATTGAAAGCTCCTTTAAGCAGTGAGGCCTTAAGGACTAGACTAGAGAAAGAACTAGCGAGAACATTTGAGTTTGGTGAAGAAGAAATTGAGAGTATGAAAGAGGAAAGAGAACGTGAAGAAAACGAACCTCAACCTCCTGTTCCTGGACAAGTTAGTCAAGAGAAACAACCTGATGTTCCCCAAAAAATAGAAGAAATAAAGGAACAACCTATAGTGCCTAAAAAGAAGAAGAGTGAACTCCTTAGTCCTTTAGTGTTGGCAAAAGATTATGAAATCCACGGACAAGAATATTGTGGATGTCACGAATATAAAAGTGGTGTAGATTATTCATTAAAAGAATGGTTAGGGTTTAATTATACTAAGTATCAGAAAGACATTCAAAAGTTTTTAGAGAAATATGATTTTAGTTTTTTAGCTGCAAGAGACCAATTAGATGAGTTGAGGGGAAAATTATCTGAAGAAAAGATTAGTAAGCTAAGAACAGTCTTAATGAATGGATTTGAAAAGGGAGAAAGCATACAACAGATTAAAAGAAATATTATGAAGAATGTTAAAGTTCCTAATTTGTTAAAAACTCAGAATGGGGTTATTGTTAAGGATGATAAAGGCATTCCTTTAATTTCAAAAAATTCAAAAGAGAGGGCTTTATTAATAGCAAGAACAGAAACTACTAGAGCAGCTGCAGAAGGTGCTATCAAGAGTTACAAAAGTGCAGAGATTCAGCAAGTACGATGGGTTGCAAGTATGAGTGAAAGAACTTGTCCTATCTGTTTAGATTTAAATGGAAGAATATTTAACATTAATGAAATATCAGGTTTATTGCCTGCACACGTTAGTTGCAGATGCACATATTTACCGATTACGGAGTTGAACTAAAATGGGAAATGTAACGGATGTAAAACTACAAATGATTGTTGGTGAGGACAATAAAGCTGAAGGCATTAGCACAAAGATTAATGGAAAGCTATGTGGTGTAATGATTGAAGCTGATAATAACATTAGTATTATTATCAATACTGTTGAATCAAGAGTTGTTTTGTTTAGTGAAGTAGATTACAAAACTTTAAGCAGTAATGAATACATTGCTCTGCAAAAAGAAAATACTGCCTGTAACAATGAGAGGCTAAACTTTAGCAGTAGTGCATTTTATCTTAATGATAAAGTGCGAGTAGCTGTTGAAGGTAGTGTAGGAACTACAATAAAAATTACCTTGAGGTACATCTAATGGGACACGAAACTTTAATGAATGATATGATAAACATAGGAGGTGATTTATTATGCCAGACGCAATAATGGATGGGAAAGGAAACGCTCACCCGATGGAAGTACAAAGTGGAGGCAATTTGATGATTGATAATAATCCCTTAAGTTTGGAAATTGATTATGCAGATGCCACCACACAATATATAGGACATTCGCTTCCAGGAGCAAATACAGGAAGTTCAACTTGGAGAATCCAGAAACTAACTTTTAGTGGAGATGGCAAACCAACCAAAGTTCAATGGGCTAATGGTGATGGTCTCTTCGATAAAGAATGGGATGAAAGATTAACATATACATATACATGAGGACAAAAAAGTGATAATTAATATTGGAAAGAGATGCTTTTTATGGTTTACAATAGCTTTAATGCTAATGGGGATAGCCTCTGCTGGATTCACTACAACTTATAATCCATTTACTGGAAAATTAGATTTTGTTCAGAATACAGCAAATGGAAATAATACCTTCGGTGGTAACAATACTTTCAATGGAGCAAATAATTTCACGAATAGTTTATACCTGAACTATAGTAATTGTGATAGTGGAAGCTCTTTATCAACAGATTCTTCAGGTTTAGTAGTCTGTGGAACAGATGATTCAGGAGGAGCTGGAAGCTTCGATAACAGTGATTATGTTAATACTACATTCAATCAAAGTATTGGTGCTAATAAGACATTTACAGGTGTGACTGAAATATTTACTTCAATCATACATTCATTTCAAAGAGCAATTCATTGGAATAATATTACCTCTCCATCAAATACAACAACAGCTTGTAGTGTGACTAACTCAACTTTATTACAGAATGGAAGTTGTTTCCAACTTCAAACAAATAAATGGGTTGGTCCAACAGAGATATCAGATGTTGATTATGATAACATTTGTCTTCCAGGAGAAGTATGTTTGTTTGGATGGAATAGAAGCACTGGAATTGTGTTTTTAGATAACCTGGCTGACTTAGTAGGAATAGGAGGAAAAAAGCCTGTAAATCCATTAACAGTAACAGGTGTTGCTAATGCGAGTGATATAGTAGTTCATAATGCTAGGAATTGTGCTAGTGGATTAGCAGGATTTAATGCTAATGGTTCATTGTTTTGTAATACTACAGTCTTACAATCACCTACAGGAAGCTCATTTGAGAATGAAGGTTATACAAATATTACTAATGATTTTCAAATTGTAGGAAATTGGGATTTTAGGAAACAAGTAAACTTATCATCTGGTGCAGGAATTAACATTACTACTTGTGGTTCAATAGGGGTTGCAGGGGGAAGATTATTCTGTAATACCACAATTAAAGATAATGAAAACACTGATACTGTATTCCAAAACGCAGGATACACTAATATTACAAATGACTTTAATGTTACGGGGGTCTGGGACCATCAAGCAAATATCACCTTCAGAAATGTGACAATAAAAAATCCAGAAGGAGGAGCCAATGGTTTTATTATACATAATGGCTCAGGATTGGTGTTTAAATAGACAGGTAGATTAAAATTGAAACACAAATTTATTTGGGCAATGATGTTTTTGTTAATTATAAGTTTTGTTTTTGCCGAGGATGAATTAAGATATAGCACCAATCCTAAAAGTTTTAGTCAAGACGATGGTGCTAGGTTAGTGTATGGCACAGATTATAAAATTATTAAGATGAAAGGCAACGAGAGTAATATGCCTCCTGTCTTTGAAGAGTCTTCTGTTAATGTTTCCGTAGATGGAGATAACACTAGCATATTTGAACGAAGAGTAATTATTTGTTTAGATGCTAAATTTGAAAGCATTAACACTGAGAAGAATGTTAGTAAGGCTAAGAGAGTATACACTCCTCCTGTTACTTTAAATTATTTACAGAATGCTGAAGAAAAATCTGTAGATAGAGAATTAAAGAAAAGAAGAAGTAATACAGGAAAGAATTTTGAATCAGGAGATAGCTATTTGTATTGTGTATCTGCTAATCCTAAGACTGATTTCTATTTTAAGTTTGGTGATAACACTATTGAGATTATTCAATCCACAACTATTAGTACAGATTTGTTCTTAACTAATGTTACAGATGAACCCATTTTCACTCATTTAAATATAAGTAGGAGTGATGTATTTTTATATATGTCCTTTGATAAAGATAATTTAACCCATACTATTGATTTATCCAATAATAATTTTGATGGTACTAATGAAGGAGATGCTAAAAACAATGCTGTAGGAATCATTGGTAAAGCAATTTCTTTAGATGGTTCAGGAGATAAAATTAATCTAGGAGATGTTGCAGATAATACTGGAGATAATTTTACTATCTCTGCTTGGATAAAAACAAGAGATTTCTCCGCTGATGGCATGATTGTTGCTAAAAAAGAGGAATTCGGAGCAGGATATTATATGGATATCACCTTTGGAGGGGAATTCAATGCTGTGTTTGATGATTCTCTTATGTTTGTGGAGGCTACCTCGACTACTTTCGTAAACGATGATGCGTGGCATCATTTAGTAGCTGTAAGGAGTGGAGATGACCTTGAAATTTATATTGATGGTGTTCAAGATGGAAGTGGAATGGGAAGTGGAATAGGCTCTACAGCTAATACTGCCAATCTTCTTATTGGTAAAAGTGACCATTCTATGGATTCTTTTTTTAATGGACTTATTGACCAAGTTATTATTTTTAATACTACTCTTACCTCTGCAGAAATTACTAATTTATACAATAACCAATCAGTAAATATATTTGCAACAACAGGTACTCAACACTACAAATCATTTAATGAAAGTGGTTTAACTGATGAGAACCAAGTAAACATTACTACACAAGGGTATGAAAGATTACTTGGTACAGATATTAGTGTAGCTGTAGGACAATGGAATGTTACAGATGGATATGATGATTCTCTTTCTAAAATGGTTTTAAGTATGCACTTTGATAATAATACTGCAATCGGAGAGAATAACACACATTTTGTAGATAGTTCAAGCAGAAGTAATAATGGAAGTAGAGGAGGTTCAGCAGTTACTGTTGAACATGGAAAATATGATAAGGCAATAGAATTAGATGGAACTAATGATTACATTCAAATGTTAGAGGATGATGATGATTTTGATTTTACAACCAATCTTACTTTAAGCGCTTGGGTAAATATTGCCACTTCTGGAGCTAGTCCGAGTTTCAACCAATATGTTATTGATAAACAAAATCATTATTCTTTACTTGTAGAAGATGATGAAACAGTGAGTTGGTATGATGGAGCATTCATTACTACAACCGAGACTATTAATTTGGACACTTGGCATCATTTGTCTGTGACTTTTGATGAGGCTCTGCCAAGTAATAATGTTAAGATTTATATCGATGGTAGTTTATCAACTGAAGGAACAAGTACGTCACCTTTATCTACTTCAGATAATCCTCTTAGAATTGGTTGTTATAGCAATGGTGGTGGTGCTTGTACTGCTAATTGGGGTTTAGATGGTATGATTGACGAAGTAAAAATATTTGGAAGAGTATTAACCCCTAATCAAATTAAAGAAGAGTATATCAAAGGTAATCTCAAATTTCAATACTCAGGGGATAAACTTCTAGCTAACCAAAATGCAGATGATAACGTCAGTTGGAATATATTTGATATTAACAATGCAACTAAAGACCACTTCATCACACGATACACAATGCATAATAATAACAATAATTCCTATACTCCTTATCTTGGTGATTTAGATGTGAACTTTACTTTCTTCTTCTTAGAAGATGTATTAGCTCCAAGATTGAACTTCACAACACCAACACCTGCGGATACTGCAACAGTTACTATTGGTTCAGTCATAGTTAATACAAGTATAGATGATTTAAACTTAGGCAAAGTAGACTGGGAATGGAACGGAACTAACTATTCTATGATGAATGATTCTATGTTATTGCTTATGAACTTTAATAATTTTAGTGAATTAGGAGAAGGGAACACATTAGTAAGAGATGTGAGTAGGTATCAGAATGATGGAGTTCCTCAAGGTACTGCTTTAGCTGACTCTACAGCAGGGGTATATGGTGGAGCATTATCAGTAGATGGAACATCAACTTCTTTCCTAGAGTTAGGAGCTACTACTAATATGGCATCCTTACAAACAAATATGACGATTGCAGGATGGTTTTATGATGTAGGAACTAATGATGACCCTTCAATCTTTTGTCAGTATGCTGACGTAAGTTCAAGTAAATTAGTAAAGTTAGTTAGACCTAGTTCACAGAAAATGAGGTATTTTGCAAGTACATCATCGGGAGGATTTCAGTTTGATACAATGACAGATTCATACAGTATAAATGAATGGCACTTCTTTGCTGTTGTTGTAGAAGGTAGTTTAGGTTCTTCCACTTTAGATTTATATTTAGATTCAGCTACTCAAACTTTTGCTTTAGATGCTATGAGTGCAACACCAGATACTACTGTCCCTCTTAGATTAGGTTCAGGTTGTGGTGCAGCTCCATCAGATGCAGAATCTCTTGATGGTTTTGTAGATAATTTTATGATATGGAATAGGAGCTTTACAGATGATGAGATAGACCAACTTTATATGTCTTCATTGGCAAAGTTCAATAATACTCATTGGGAATTATATGTTAATCAATCAACAAACAATTCAGAACCTTTAGTAGATGGTGATTACACCTATAGAACACATGCAGGAGATACTTTCCTTAATGTTAATCAAACAGAATTAAGAACTGTTACAGTTGATACAACACCAGTAGTCATTGTTAATACTTGTAATTATGGTGGAACAGGAAATTTAGAATGTAATTGTGCAGTTAATAATACTTTGAGTAGTAATATTTTTGGAGATAGAACAGGAAACTTCTCAGCAAGAGGAGATGGAACATTAACAGTCAATGGAACTGTAACTGGATTTAATCAATACTTTATTGGAGATGGATGTATAATGTATAAAATAGATGGAGTAACAATAGGAGGATAAAAAAATGGCAGAAGATAAAAGTAAATTAACTTTACAAAATGCATTAACAGCTTTCTTAGGGATTGCTGTTGTTATTTTAGGTGGTGTTAATATCACAGAAGATAAGGTGTATTATTGTGAAGATAGAGCAATTGCTTTGGCTTGTGATAGATTAAGTTCAACAGCAAAGACTTGTTACAGCACAGATGAATCATTAACAAATAAAAGATGTAATTCAGGATGGAAACAATTTGATACTTCAACATTAGTAGAACCATCATCAACTGTAATATCTGGTAATGATGGAGAGTTCAGTACTAATGGAAATGGCAAAGAATATACTTGCTTAGCTACAAATGGAAGAATAGACAAATTCACTAAATGCACCAGCTCAACAGGAGATGTATATTTAGGAAACATTATCAATTGAGGTGATAAAATGACAAATGTACCATATGCAAACCAAAAAGGGTTTGAATTTGATGAAAAAGGAATGATAAAACAACTTCCCTTTTGTGCAAAAGATGGCTGTAAAAAGAATGCTATGATTGAATTACAAGGTGTAGGTTGGATATGTGGAGGCTGTTTTCAAAGAGTTGAAGAAGCTAAAGCAAAGAAAAATAATGTGCTACTAGATAGCATATGAGGTGAAAAAAATGGTTTTTTGGTGTCCAAGATGTCAGATGAGAACAACAGCAATGAAATATTCAGGAGATTTCGTACATACTTGCAATAGTAAAGACCCTACTATTGACAATGAGGATATTCCCATTCTGGGGAATTGGGAGGACTTTACAGGTAGTGATACTAATGTCCATGGACCGAATATGCAAAGAGGAGCCAGCAATAACTTATGGGGTACTGATGCCCAAGTAGTTGCAGGTGCTTCTAATTCAAATAGGACAAGAAGAGGGAATTTAAAAGAGTTAGTAAGGACTAGACAGGCATTTGGATATATTGAAGATGTCAAGGATTTAGTCAAGTAATTATATAATTACACCTAAAAATATATAAAGTAAAAAACCCAAAATATATTTTAGGTACAAAAAAGGTGATATCAAAATGAAAGATTGGAGAAAACTAAATTTTACAGTACCGTTAGTGGAGACAGCTTTTACTGTTGGCCAAGAAGATTTCTTAGTGAGGGGCACTGCCATTAATGCAACCATAACTCGCAATGGAGTTAAATATACAGTTGGTGAATTAAGCAGTGCAACAGAATCATTAATTGGAAAACCTATACTAAAAGACCACGACAACAGTGTTGATAGTATTGTTGGTAAAGTTGTCAATGCTAGATTTGACAGTGACAGAGTATTATTTGAAGGAAATATTATGGATGAAGATGTAAGAATAAAAATAGAGCAAGGACTTATTGGAGCAGTAAGTGTTGGAGCCACAGTTAAAGATATTGAAGAAGTATCAATCAACGAAGATACAGGAGAACCTGCTCATGTTGTTGCAAAAGGAATAGAGTTTTTAGAGTTATCACTTGTAGCTGTACCTGGAGACCCAAACGCTGGGATTACTCAGGCATTAGCTGAAAGTTTTGATATTAAAAATAAAACGGAGGAATTTAAAATGACTGATAAAGAAAAAGTAATTAAAGAAGAAGTTGAGTCTGAAGAGAAACCCTCAGAAGAAGAATCAAAAGGAGAAACTCCAAGTGAAGAATCTTCCGAAGATGAATCTACTGAGAGTAAGGGGGAGACAAAGACTGAAGATGAAGAAGGACAAACTGTTAAAATAGATGCATCAGAAATTTCTGAAGCTATGAAAACATTTACTGAGACAATTAAAAATCTTAGTGAAAAAGTTGATAAGCTTGAGGAAAAGAAAGAAGCTAAAACAGTTGAAGTAAAAGAGAAGAAAGATTCAACTAAAGGGAAGGTTGCACAAGTAACTGAGAGGAAAGTTGAAGAGAGTGACCCATTAGATGGGTACACAATTGAGAAAGGAGATATCTCAGGATATTCTTTATCAAAAAAAGGAGGATTGATGTAAAATGGCAGCAGGAATTGGAAACCCATTAGGTTATGTTGCAATTGGCGATGGTGAAAACCCTCGGACTATTGCAGGAGTTGCAAGAGCAGAAGTTATTTCAGGCGGAGTATTCGTCTTTGGTTCGACTGCAACAGGTGTAGTTGGTTCACAAACAGCAAGTTTCAATACAACTGATTTTTTGATGGCAAGAGATGCATCAGGACTACAGTGTACTGGAATGGCACTACAAGATACAGGAAGCAATGAAGCTTTAGCATCAGTTACTAGAGGAACAATCTTAGTACCTGTTATTGGTTCAGTTATCGGAGGATATCCAGTAGGTGTTGAAGGAACAAATGAAGTCTCTTCACAACCTTGGATAGCAACAGCTTCTCCCGCAGTATTTTTCCTAAATGGAAAACAAATAGGAAGAGCTGTATGTGATGGAGCAAGTGGTGGATACGTAGCTGTTCACTTAAACTTATAGGAGGAGAAAAAGATGACACAATCAGAATTAGTAAAAATTAAGGAACTTTTGTCAACTGGCACTGGAACTGAAGGTAGTTTGTTAATCCCTAAAAAGATTTTCGACACTCTTATTGGAGAAGTGGGAAAGAATCTCATTCCAAGAAGTGAAGCAGCATTATTCATTGGACCTGCACAAATTCCTGGTTCATCTGTTGATATCAACCGAATGGTTGAACAATCAATGAATGTACGGGAAGTTGCTGAAGGAGCAGAAATACCTCTGGATGAAGCTGAATACAACAACTTGAATATCAAGCCTAAGAAATACGGAGTTGCTATTAGAATAACCAAAGAATTAATGGAAGACAGTCAGTTTCCATTACTCCAAAGGAACATTCAATTAGCTGGTCAGAGACTCGCAGAAAACGAGAACTCGCGAATTTTACTTGCTATCAATGGAGCTAGTAATGTCGTAGCAGGTGGTGCAGCGATTACCATCAACAACATTGCAAGAGCTATTCAGCACTTAGAAGACAATGATTATTCTGGAACTTCATTATTAGTTGGACCAGAGATTGCTCACGACTTAAGGTTGATTGACACATTTGTTGAAGCTGATAAAGCAGGTAATACTCAAATGATGAGTACAGGTTTTATTGGAACAATTTATGGTATGAATGTTATTAGGTTTTCAGCTAACGCTGCACCTGCAACAACATACACAACAACTGCTTGGGTGTTAGATAATCGCCACGCATATGTAATTGCTGAGAAGAGAGCAATAACTGTTGAAAACTTTGAGTTGCCTACATTTGATATGAGAGGTTCAGCAATCACTCATAGATTTGAGTCAGCAATTTTGAGAGACAACGCAGTTGCAAAGATAACTACAAGCTAGAGGTGAAAAAGAATGTCACTATATGATGGAATGGGAGGAGAAGAAGTAAGGCCGGGCAGTGAAGTGGCCCTTGCTGAACAAGACCCTTATTTCACAGGAAGCGTTACCTCAGAGCAACAAATCAGTGGTTTAAATCTTTATGCCACTGGTAGTGTTGGAGCAGATATTGTAATTAATCAAGATGGTGCATTGCAATCTGCTGGAGCAGGTTCACCCACTGTATTTGGACATTTGATTCAAGCAGGAAGTGGACTTACTGGTGCAGGAAGTTCAGTTTGGAATAGTTTCGGAACTGCTTTTGGTGCAGCACCAGTTAGTGTAACTGTAAGCTGTGCTGAGACTGGAGAGAATATCCATGCATTTGCAGGAAGTTGGGTTGCAGGAAGTTTCTATGTTGAAACTGAATCAGCAAACCAAACATTCAGTTGGATTGCAGTTGGAACAAGAGCTTAATAGGTGATAAATTTTTTTATTTTTTTAATTTATATTCATTAACCTCACTTGTGCAAACACAAGTTCAAGGTAACACTGATAAGGAGGAAAACAAATGACTAGAGGAGATAGAGTAAAGGCATTAACATTTTTAGCAGCTGAATTAACATCAGATAGTTCAGGTAATCTCGATGTTTATAGAAAGATGAATGGAGAGATTAAGAAGATTGAATATACTGATGATGATTTTGCTGCTAATGGAAGTATAGCTGTAGCAGTAAGTGGTACAGGAGAATTATTCTGGATTTATAAGAATGCAGTTGCAAACCAACAAGATTACATTCATGTGTATTCTGTGGATAGTGCAAGAGCAACAGGAAGTCCACATTTATTAACTCACCCCATGTTAGGTGCAGCTAATGATACAATTCACGTTTGGACTTCAGGTGTTGGAAATGGAACATCAGCTGTAAGCTTGTCTATTTCATACGTATAGGCGATAATAATGGTATTAAAAAATTTAGGAAGCATAGCAACTGAAATAGGAAATATGGTAGATAATATACCTACTTCTATTAGTGGTGCTACCCTTATGGGCATTATTGATAGGAAAAGATTGTATATGGAAGAGTTCTTAGAAGAAACTATAGGTAGTGTGGATATTGCAGAGAAGTATCAACCAGCATTAACTAATATGTCAATGGGTGATTTATTATCCACTATGAATATTCAAGGTGCTGATATTAGTTCAATTAAGCTTGGTGACTTTAGTGAGAATAAAGGTGGTCAAAGTAATCTAATTGCATCTGCAGATAGACTTGAAGCCCAAGGGGTACAAATGATGAAACAATTAAAAATGAAGTTCAGAGGGATAAAAGTGTGGGGTGTATAAGATGGTAAAAATAGAATACAAAGGTGGACATTTGCCGGCAGGATTGCAAAAGGATGTTAATGAAGATGACTTAAAAAAGTACACCTCATCAGGATGGTTTGTTATAGGGAAAGAAGAATCACCTATAGAAAAGATGCCTGTTGAAAAACCTGGCACAAGTTGGACAGAGAAGAAAATTAAACAATGGATTCACGAGAATGAAATACCTGTGGAATATAATATTGCTAATGATAATAAGGCAGATATTTTAGAAGAATTAAAAACAAAAGGATATCTATGAAATGGCAGGTGCTGAACAATTGCAAAATGATGTCTTTAATTATGTTGCTGAAAGGGGGGATATGGTTAGATTTAAGTATTGGACAGTAGGCAGTACTGGTGTTGATGATTACGATGACCAGCAAGTTTTAACCCAAGATGGTGCAGATGCTTGGCAATCTGGATTGGTGCAAACTGTTTCTTTAAAGGATTTAAGCAGTTCACATATGGCTGTATTGAGACAGCAAGGGAAGATTAGAGAAGGAGACAAAAAGATTTACTTTGATGGTACTATTAATGTGAGTGGAACATTTCAAGTTGGTGTAGGCAGTCCTGTTCGTGAAGAATATAGTATCATTCCTGGAGGAATCAATACAGAGTTTTCTAATGGTTCTCCCATTTATCATAAATGCTTTATGAGAATATTACCAAATGGTTCATTGGCAGGTACTATGTAAAATGCCAAAAGGACGAAGGGGAAATACGAGGAGATACTGATGACACCATTCATTAAAATCAAAGGTGGTACTTTAGCAGCAATTAAGCTAAAAGGAATCAACAGGGCATTACTTAATAAAGCTAGTGATGGGATTCACCAAGCAGGTTTATTTGTACAAGGTGAAGTAAAATTAAGTGTTGCAGGAGAAAAAGCAGAACCTATGTCAGTTGATACAGGAAGGTTTTTAGGTAGTATAGAAACTGATAACTCAAAAAAATTAACAAGCAGAGTATTCAGCAAAGTAAATTATGCTAGATATTTGGAATATGGAACGTCAAAAATAGCACCAAGAAAGCATTTCAGAAATAGTTTAAATAGGAATAAAAGAAAAATAGCAATGTTTGTTGAACAAAAAATGAAAGCATAATCATTCTTTCCTCCAGTATCCATAGACACATCTTGTTTCATTCCTACTACAATCAAAAGTGTCTTGGATTACTCCATCCACTACAGCCACAAAATGCTTGGATACATTACAAATTATCTTTCCTTTGGGCAACTCATCGGCTTTCAAGTGAACCTT
>Ga0098039_1000384_pt1 | contig 19205 bp, 24 predicted proteins | sample 6_EtaG_FD_75047 | JGI IMG/M metagenome (GOLD analysis project Ga0098039, IMG submission 75047) | Marine viral communities from the Subarctic Pacific Ocean - 6_ETSP_OMZ_AT15160 metaG | ecosystem: Environmental > Aquatic > Marine > Oceanic | place: Pacific Ocean | collected 2015-01-08 | reverse complement strand
GCTCCCTTCCCTCGGTGTCCGCACGTCGTAAATGGCCATCAGCATGGTCGTATTACCACGTCTGGAACGAGCCTGAAACGGACTTTGACATCTTAACCAGCGCCCCGAGCGCAGACAGGAGTAAATACGATGGTGTACGTAACAATGACCGATAGGTGTATGAGCGGATGGGGACCAGCGCGGGACAAAATCAATAAACTGATATTCGAGTGCGCCGATTACGAGGAGGCGCAGATTGTGGCCGCTAATGCTGAAGCACGCAGCGACCAAATGTATGTGAATATCTGTGAGAGGCGGCCGTGGTACTCACCCGCTCGCTACTTCGCCCAGGTTAAAACGAAAGAGGAGTACCCCACGTGGTACAAGGCCGGGGCATTCTGAATCTCTTGTCTGGCCCGCCCGGCGCTTGACGGCGCCCGGGCGGGCATTTACCGCCCCGCCCCGTGCGTGCGTTGCGTGCGGGCGGGCGGGCGGCTCTTCTTGAAGGAACCCAACATGGAACCCAACATGGATATCGTCGCTCTCTTCTTCTACTTCTTCCTCTTGGCCGCGTTCGGCGCGATGATCCTGGGCGCGGCTCTCAAGGACCGTACACCATGCCACGACGACAGAAAGGCCGGAAGAACACGGGCGCCGCATGGCGCCGCAAGGGCCGGGGAAAAGCGTTTCAACGCCGTGATAGAGGATTCCAAGAATTCGCGGCCAGCGTGAACCGGGCGGTGCGAAAAATCAAGGGCCTCGACCAGACACGAACGAAGTAATAAAGGATCACACCCCATGGAATGGACACCGATCAAGGAAATGCTCCCGGCTGAGGGTTTGCTAGTGCAAACCAAGATCGACGACGCCATCGGATGCCGGAATGAACGGCCGTTAGAGCGTCACGGTGCCGGCTGGGCGCTGCCAGATCACTCATCAATGCGCATCTACCACACCCCAACGCACTGGGCCTACATCGAACGCACGGCGGACGATCCCCAACCCAGCCGCGGCGCCCGCAAGGCGGCCTTAATCATCATGGGCGGCCAAACGCGAATCAGCACCGAGCGCGGGCAGAAGTCCCTCGTAGGCTTGGCTCACATGCTCGACGACCTCGTAGGCCAACAGGAGAAGACTCCATGAGCGCCCCCCGCTTTAGAACCTGGGACGACGTAAAAGCGGCGATCAAGGCGACCGCCCGCGCACACCGCACGCGGCGCCGCCCCTGGCGGTGTGCGTTCTGCGGCGCGGCCCTGGCCGCCCTGCACGACCCGTGCCCCAGGTGCCTGACCTACAGCGTCGAGTTCGCCGACGATCTGCACGAGCAAGAGCGGCGAATAGCCGAAGACTGACGACACCCCCCGCGTCTCGGCGTGTCAGGGACGACTGGACTCCCAGGAGACGCACACAGCCGCCGTCGGCCCACTAACGGGGGCCGGCGGTGATTTGAGGCCGGGCAACGTGCCCGGCCGCCTTGAAACCTCGTGTCTGAGGAGCCTTAAGCCATGAGCGACGACAAACGGTACAACGGTTGGACAAATTACGAGACATGGGTCGTGAACCTCTGGTTGGTCAACGAGGAGCCGAGCTATCGAGAATGGCGGGGGCAGGCCCAGGAGTGCGCCGAGGAAGCCGAGCCCGCGGACTACTGTACGCGGAAGGAAGCCGCGGCGCACGAGCTGGCCGACCGCATGAAAGAAGCCATCAGGCAGGAGGCGCCGGAGCCCGACGGCATATACGGCGACCTGCTCGGCGCCGCGCTGTGTGAGGTGAACTGGGACGAAATCGCCGCCGCCTGGCTTGACGACGTGAAATGGCCGGAAGCCGATGAGATCGAGGAGGAAGCCGCCACCACCACCTGAACCCCCACCGATGCGGGACTTCGCGTCCGGGCCGTCCGACAGGCCGGCCCGGGCTTTGCCCCTTTACCCCTTGAGGAGCCTTGACGCTACTATGCCACGAACTGAACCCCAACCAGGAATAGCCGTGTCGCTCGACCAGGAGGCCGGCACGCTGACGCTCACGATCCCGCTCGACAACCCGCCGACACCGAGCGCGTCGGGCCGGTCGCTCGTGATCGCGTCCAGCCGCGGCCCGAATAAATCGAACATCACAATCCAGGGCCGACCGCTGATTATCAGTCTGAACGCATACGTGAAACGGGGGGCGTGAGGATGGCACGACCAGCCGCACCGCTCATTCTGCCGCCACCTGACGCGCCCGACGTTGATTTTCGCCGGCTGATCCATGAGGTGATGACGGCCGACGGCTGGACGGTCGGCCGGCTGGCGAACGTGTCCGGCGTCGATAAGGGCACGATCTGGCGATGGCTGCGCGGCCGGCGCGACATCAAGCAAAGCACTGTCTGCAAGATCCTGCAAACCCTCGGAGTGCGTATCCAATGAGGACGTGGGCGTGCCCGCCTGAGCCCGATCCCGAGGGAATCACACCGCCCGACGAGCTGACGTTGCTGAACTGGCGCCGTCGATGGGGGGATTGGCGAACGTATCGGACATGGAACAACTTCAACCTCTCGTCATACGAAGATGAGCTTGAAATCGAGCCGGAAGAGTGCCGCCGGCGCAACAACCGGAAAATGCACAAACGGGCGCTGCGCCGGGCGGCGCGATCGGGCCTATCGCTGTGGTGGCTGAAACCGATCACCGTGTTGGAGCTGCTTGCGCTGCCCGAAAAGAGAATCGGCCCACTTTCAACTGATCCCGGCAAGTCCACGGTCCGTCACGACAACACGTTTGAGCCAACGGGCCCGAACTGGTAACAAACCTTCGGAGTGCGTATCCAATGAGCGACCGCATGTTTCTCGACTGGTGCCCGTTGCCAACCAAGATATTCACGTTCCGCAAATATCTGCCTTGGTTCGGATTTACAGTGAAGGACGGCAATTCTTGGCCGCCGACGTACACGGACGTGACAGTAACCCCCAAGTGCTACCGATATCAGCTCGGCGGGCACTGGTGGGAAGCGTGGTATGCGTGGTCCGTGAAGCACCGCGTCCTGGTCTGCGTTCCTCCGCGGCGAATAAAGGAGTACGAATCCAATGAGCGATATACAAGTCCGCATCGTCGCCAGTGACGTCGTCGCGCATGTGATGATGAGCCACGTCCCCAGCGTCGGAGACGTCATCAACCTTGAATGTGGCAGCTTCGAGGTCAACCATGCCCGCTGGCATGTGTACGACAGCGCCAAAATACACCGACGCTTTGTGGTACTGAATTGCACCGACGTCAGTTTCACTTTTCAACCCGAAGTTGTGCGCCGCGATCAACCGTGATACGGGTCCCGCGTCCCATCCGGGCGAACCCCCGTCAGGAACAGCCGGGTCGCCTGGTTAAAACTGAGCTGGTCCAGCGGGATCGGCGGCGGCGGGACTCGTTTGTGGCCCAACAGGTCCGCGATTCCGCCGTCGCTGGGCATGGCCACCGGGAGCATACGGTACATGGCCAGCGACACCCCGGGGTTGTGGCCCCACCATTTCGTCAGGATCAAGCCGGCGACCCGCGCGTCGTTGGCAATCCACTGAGCGTTGAACGCGGCGTCGAGCAGGCCCTTGGCCACGTTGTCGCAGTCAACCCCCGTCTCGCGCGGCAACCGCAGGTAATCCATCCGGGTCCGCTTCGAGTCGGCGCGGCGCCAAGGCCATTCCAGGTCAGCGACGAAGCACACCGCGCCGTCAAAAACGTCGTCGGGTCGGTGCTGTGCCAGGAACTGCAACCAGTTCGATTGTGACACCCGTTGGTTGTAAATTTTCGCGCGCGCGACCCCCAGCTTGTCGCGCGAGACGGCCACGCGGATGTCCTGCTGTTGCGTTCGCGTCGGCGGGATGCAATCGACCCTCAAGCTGTGCAGCAGTTCCATCATTATTTGTCGAGCATGTTGTACAGCAGGACGCTGGTCATCAGGAATAGCATACCGCCCGCGATCAGACCGTGGGCGACACCGAATGAGCAAGCGCCGAGCGTGAACGACGCGCACCCTCCAAGCCAAAACGCAACGACAAGGATCGGGCCAACGTCTTTGTTTTCCATTGCGCTACTCCACCCTAAGTTCCCATCTGATTCGGGCCGAAACAGACTGGATCGTGCCTGCGTGCCTGGACACATCCTGATACGAGATTAGGCGTTCAACACCCGGGAACGAGCGGCGGATATCCCGCACCATCCAAGCAATCATCCGACTGGCGGTATTCTTGGGGGATTCGGGACCGATAGCGAATCTCCTCAGCTCCAGCCAACTTCTCTGGGGTAGTAGGCGGGCGACGGGGTTGCTCCACATCGCCACAGCATGGAATCGCCCATCAAACTCGGCCCCGTAGTGGGCGAGGGCGAAAGAGCTGTTGATTTTCGGCATTGAAGAATGCCACAGACGGTTAAGAGACTGAAAAACATCGCGTTCGATTCTGGAAAAGTGCAGGTCAAGCGCCGAGGTCGGATTTGAACCGCCACTGCCCGCCTGGAAGAGCGGGAATGCTACCGTTACATCATCGGCGCGAATCATACCATCACTCCACAGGCTCGGCGCGAAGCCGACCTTTTAGCGATGTTCCAAACCCCTTTGGGCGAAGGCATATAGACGCCATGCGAGGATGTTTGTACCCGCCATTCGGCATCCGCTTTCCTGCCCACGGGATCTTTAGCAAAGGTGATCCATCAATGAAGTGGCACATCGGATCGCAGTCGGCCACGTCAACCGAGCCGTCCTCAAATAACAAGGACTCCAGCGCGTCCGCCAGCTCCTCGGAAATGCCAAAGAACATAGCGACATTCGCTTTCCGCAAGAATAGCGAAACATCGCCACGGTGCTCATCGCCCAGCCGGTTGAGCAAATTCCCCACCGTCACATAGTCAAGTTCGTTGACGATTTCGACGATCCTACGTTTGATTTCTGACATTGCATCACTCCACAGGTATAGCAGACCGCAGCACGCCCCGCAGCGTCGAGGCCGTGGGGTGCCACTGCCGCACGTCCTTGCGGCCAGGCGGCCGGATAACGTACACCCGCCGCACCGCCGGCGAGCCACGCAGGCACTGCACGAGCTTCGTGCAACCTTGAGCGGTGTTGCGTTCCGCCGAACTGGCCGGCGCGTCCCGGTCCGCGATGATGTACACGTCCAGGGCACGGTCCTGCCGCTCGATCCAGTCACGCACGGGCCGCGGGTCGCTGATATTCGATGGGCGCCCGATTGCGTCGAACCCCCGGCTCTCAAGATACGCCGTGTCGCTGGCCCCCTCGGGGCACATAATGGGGCCCGCGCCCATCGGCCCGCTGGCCGCCGCCACGTGCGTCATAAATAACCCCAGCTTTGAACCGCGGATGCACTTCTTGGCGCCGTTGAGGAACCGCAGGTGCTCGCCGATGATCGCGCCGTCCGGGGCTCGCATGGGGAACGCCCAGGCGTCGATCGCGTCGATGTGCACCACGGACATGGCCGCCAAGGTGCCCTCAGGCACCCCCAGCAGCTTCGCCAGTTGCGGCAACCGCCGGCGAGGCCCGTCCAGCAGCCGCGTGTGAAACTCTTCCCAGTCCCGATCGGGCGGCCTTGGTTCCTTAGGCAGCGACCGGATCACAGCGGCCGGGATCGCGTCCTCGCCCAGTCGGTGCAGCCACCCGCCCTGCGCCGTGGGCTTCGGACTGGCCACACGCATACAAATCGCGGCCGTGCCGTCGGCGCTCACGCCGCACCAGTGGTCCCGACGGCACACAGGGCATTTCATGCGACGGTTGACACGTTTCCATTCGCTCATGGCACGCTCCGGGGTGGGGGCAAACCCCGCCCATCGCTGCGACACGATGAGCGGGCAACCTATGAAAAAGCAAATTCAAACCCTCTTCTGCATCGCCTGCATGGCGACGATAGCGTCCGGGCACGTCCAAATCTCAACGCCGCCAACGGGCCGGAACATGCGATCGACTCGCATGAAATCGGACACGTTGGCCTCCAGGCGTTCGAGCGTACTTCGCAGGTCCGACACCGTGGCGGGCAGGTCCTCGACGAGCCGCCCGATAGCCGTCACGACGTGGTATTTTCCTTCTGGCATTTGATTTCCTTTATTGCTTGATCGTGGGCCTCGAGAATCGCCTTCAAGTCTTCGATCGGCACTCATCCATCAATCCCGACGCCCTCTTCGTCGACGGCGAACACGTCTCGCCCCGCCTCTGTGCCTATGAATCTGTTGAGCAACTCATTGAACTCGTCGGAACATAGGCTCATCGCATCGCTCCTTCCAGCGTAGGTTTACGCCATTTGTTTCGAGTCAGTTGCCCGATCCGGTTGGACGCCTCGCTGAAACTAAGTCCGTCCTCGTACCAATTCGCGCGTTGTAGCACCTTGGCCTGCTTCATCGAACAAGCGTTCGACGTGATTCGGCTGAACAGCTTCACGAGGATTTCCTTTAGCTCGCGGTTGTTGTACGCGCCGACGTCGATGCCCTGGCGTTTGAGCATATTGAGCTGCTTTTCGCTGAGCGGCTTGGCGCCTGCCCAATCGCGTTGACGGCTGGGCGTGATGTGCAGGAAATCAAACACGTCCATCCTCGTGGTGGTGTACTTGACGCGAGCCTTGACGCTGCGCCTCTTGTCGGCTTCGGCCTGCTGCTCTAGCCGACGCTGCTCGATTTGCTCTCTGCGTTCCTGAGCCAGTGCGAGGGCATCCTCGATGTCGACGGCCTCGGTTTCCTCGGCCATCATTTTCTTGGCCAGGTCCACCACGTCGTCGTCGAATTTGCCTCCCAATACGTCCGGCCCGTGGATCAACTTGTGCCGGCCGCTGATGCCCGTGAAGTCGATTATTTCCATGTGCGGCTTCTGACTGTTCTCGATCGCGTCGCGCCGCTGCTCGGCCGTGGGGAACGGGTCCACCAGGCCGTCGAGCGGCCGTGTGGCTCTGCCGATCATCTGCGCGTACAGCGACCGGCTCTTCGTGGGCCGCGGCACCACCAGTTCGATCCCCGGCACATCGAAGCCCTCAGTCGCGACGCCGACGTTGCTCAGGAACTGGAACTCGCCGGCCGAGTACGCCGTCAGCATTTCCCGGCGTTCGTCCCGCGGCGTCTTGCCATCCAGGTACCGGGCACAGCCGTCTTTGTGGCGGTTCAGGATTTCGCATAGCCGCTCAGCCATCGCACACGTCGTCGAGAACAGCAGCGTGCGCCTGTCGCCGGCGATCTCGATCGTGGGCTCGGCCATGCGGTGAAGCGTCTGCTCGTCCCGCATGATTCGGTCCAGGTCAGCGCCGTTCAAATCGCCGGCGGTGGTGCGCACCGAGCTGAAGTCCAGCCCCTCGATCTGCACCTGTCGGGCGTGGATCGGCACCAGCCACCCGCCATTGATGGCGTGGCTGATTTCCATGTCATACGGGACGTCCTCGAATACTCGCCCCATGGCCGCCTCGTCCGTGCGGTCGGGCGTCGCCGTCACGCCGAGGATTTTGCAATCCGGGTTCTGCGAGAAATGCTCTATGACGCGCCGATAAGTCTGCGCGACAGCGTGATGCGCTTCGTCGATCACCACCAGGCCGAAGTCGTCGGGGCTAAACCTGGCCATGCGTCCGTCGCCGCCTCCACCGGACGTCAGGGTCTGGACGGTGGACACGATCACGTCGGCCGGCGTGCTGTGCATGAGCGACGGCTGATCGGCCCAGAACTCGGCCATTTCCATGTCGGGGCGATTGCCCGTCACACGCTCGATCTTGTCGCTCGCCTGGCGTAGCAGCTCTTCGCGGTGAGCCAGCACGAGCGCCCGCTTGCCGTTGGCGGCGGCCATCTGCTTGATGACGTGGGCGAACATGACGGTCTTGCCGGTCCCGGTTGGAAGCACGTTCAGCACGCGGCTGTTCTCCCCGAACGATTCCATATTCGCCGCCACACATTCGCTCTGGTAGTCGCGTAACTTCTTTTTTGCATCTCCAGCGTCACGTCTTCGATGTTGTATGCCTTGGGCATCTGCCGGACGCGCAGGAACCGTACTTCGCCATCGCTGAACGTCACACGGAAGTCCACCAGCTCCCACTCGCGAGGGTTGTGCCCGCCAAGCCATTGCTTCACGCACTCAAGAATATGCGTCTTCGTGTGGCACCCGATGACTTCCTCGTCCGGGATGTCCTTGCGCATCGCGTGGCACTCGCACCAATACCCGGGCTTCGAGCCCATCGCCGCCTCAATCAGAGGGAACTTTCTCTTCACTGTCGGCTCTGGCTCTGGCTCTGGCTCTGGCTCTGGCTCTGGCTCTGGCTCAAGATCCGGGTCGATGACATCACGAAGCACCTGGGCGAAACGGAATAGTATTTCGCCCGTCTGGCTGTGCACACTCACTATGTTCTCTATGCGATCATTTCCCTTGTCCGCCGGCACCGTCACCCGCACATACCAACCGTTCCTCGCCCAGTCGGTGTAGCTACAGTAGTTGCCTGACGGATGTTTGGCATGTTTAACCTCATGATGGACGCCGCCCCACGTCCCGTAAGCGTTCCACTCGGCCTCGTTGATTTTCATGTCATTTGCTCCTTACTCGAACCGCGTCCCGCGATTCCTCGGGCGCGTTCGACCAGATGGGTTTCGGGACCCAGCCCTGACGCTTGCAGGACTGGCATTTGTCACCGCCGCAGTACGGACAAATCGCGTGCGGAAGTGAGAACTTGAGCGACTCCCACGCCGACTTGAGGTCCGCATTGAGGGCCTGCTCGTTAAGAAACACCCCGATGGGCTGCTCGCACAGCGTCTCGATCGTCTTGCGGATGCCCTGGATTTGCTTCTGCAATTCCTTCAGGCCGTGTTCGGCTTCCATCCCGATCGTCAGCGCGTCCTTCGTGCCGTCTTCGGGCGGTTCAGGCGGATTGCGCTGCACCGCGGCCGCGATGTCGCGCGGCTTGACTTCCTCGTCGCCGCGGGCCTCGGCCTGCTTCTGGGCCTCCTTAAGCACCTTCTTGCGTTTCTTCGGATCGACGTTTGCCAGCAGCCGCGTGGCTCTCTCGCTCACCGCAGCCGGGGCTTCGCCTTCTTTCGTCAGATCGGCCAGCACCTTGTGGGCGCGTGTCAACCTGGACGCCCAGTCCTGCGACAGCCCCAGACGCTGTTCGCAGAACAGCGTCCAGGGCGTGTCGTACTTTTCGTGGGCCTTCTGATCGCGCAGCGCCGTCAGGTGCATAGCGGCCGTCTGCCAACTGTCACGGGCGCCCTCGGCGTACTCCATCCCGTCCCTGAACGCCTCAACGAACCCCTTCTCGTGCTCCACGATCGAAAGAACTTTGTCGTCTGCCACAGTCAGCTCCCTTCGTACCAGTCAGAATCAAGAACGGGTTCGCCCGGCTCGGTGGATTCGTCGTCGGCCGGGGCCTCATCAACGTGATCGGGTTCTGTGGGCTCATCGGGGATCGCGGACTTGCCCACCGGCGGTTTTTCGTTCTGCTGCGAGATGGACTCTTCGGGGCCGATCTTCATTGCCGCCTTCTTCGCCGGCAGCAGCTCGTCGAGCACCTGCCCGGCCTCGATCGCCAAGATCGCCGCCTTGCGAAACTCGACGTCGCTCACCTTCTCATCGCCGTGCAGAATCCAGCACTGAATCCATGCCTTAGCGAACTTCTCGTCGTGGTCGCGCGCCATGATCGCGGCGATCATTTCCTTGCCGTTCCATTCGCGGGCGGGCGGTTCCTCGGCTTCTGGCTCTAGATCGGGTTCTGGTGGCGGCGTCTGCTTCGCCGCCACCTTCTTGCGGGGCTTCGGTTTTGGTTTCGGCGTCGCACCTTCCCTGATCTTGGCGGCGGCCGCAGCAGCGTGCTCTTCGCCGTGAACGGTACCGTCTTCCGGGTAGTCTCGAACCTCGGCCTCGACAGCCAAGCCCAAGAGGACATCCGAATATGCGTCGCGAAGATGAAACCCCATGGCTCGGTAGTAGAGCATCCGTTGCGGATATTCAGTCCATGGCCCCGCCTTACCCCAGAGCTTCGCCCGTTTTGCGTCGGCCACCGAGAACGTGTGCTCGCGCCGTTCGGAATGGCCGACTCGATGGCTGCTGACGTGGCACGTCCAATCATCCTTGCCATCCGTGCCCGTATAATCCACCGTGATTTCGCCGTCGCAACAGCCGCTGTGATTGACTAAACCCAACGCGGCGTCCCCCATCCACGACGGCCGTCCGTTGACGACAACCACCGAGGACAGGGACCGCATCGGCGTCAATCCGGCCTCCATACCAATTTGAATCGCCACGAGGATCTGTTCGGACCGTATCATGCCTTTCGGCGCCAAGCCGCTACGATGCACCGCCTCCGAGAACCGGAACATTTCCTCGATTGAGCGGAGCTGGATACCTCGATCGCCTACCACGACGTTCGCCTTCTGAAGCGTCGTGTTTGCCTGTGTCTCAGCCATTGACGTTTTCCTTTCGTTCGATTTTGATTCGATGCCGGCTGCGCGCCGGGCCCATTTCAACTGCGTAAATCCGTTCCATGGCGGCCTGGAACTCACGGGTGTATCCGCCCGCTCGCTTGCGAGCCAGGGCCGCCTGTTTGCGGCCCTGCTTCGACCAGCGACGGACGTCAACTATCTCATCCTTCGTCATCGGCGCTTGCGTCATCGGCGCTTGCGTCATCATCAACCTCCACGTCTGCGTAGCCCTGGGTTTCGACCGGCCGCGACAGGTACCAGCCAGGAAGGTTCAGCGACTGCTCGCGTTGCGCGAACCACCACGTTTCGGGGTCCGCTTCCCGGGCATCGCACGCCGCGCGGTACTTGCGACGCAGGTACACCATTTCCAGTTCGCCACGAGCGATGGTCGCCGGATGGATGGCCTGAACGAAACACTCGTGCGGCCATTTGTTGCCGATCACCAGGGCCACCCACGCTGCGATCTCGAAGTCGGCGGACTCTTTGAGTCCCACGCCGTAGTGGGCAAGCTGGCGGTGATACGCGAGGTCCGTGAACGTCCGCATGAACTTAACCGGATCATCGCTGGTCTTGATGTCCGCTGCGAGCCCGTTCTGAAGGTATTTGTCCAGCCTCGCAGCGCACAGCAGTTCGGTTTCCGAGTCGATCCAGAATCGCGATTGCTCAACGTGGCCGTCCTGCTCGACAACCTTGCGAATCAGTTCGATCTTCATCGCTGAATCGACGGCGCCGGCCACGGCATCTCGCTGCTTCGGATTCAGCGCGATCGTGCCGGCCTTCGCGCAGCCTGCCGCGAACTCGTCGCGGGCATCGCGGTCTGTGGATTTCCGCAAATTGAACTGCGGGCCGACGACGTAGCGCCGGCCGTACTCATCTGGTTCGAGCAGCGCACAGTGGATCGCGTTGCCCAGGATCATCGCGTCGGTAGGCGGCTTGGGCTTCGTGATGTGCCCGTGCAGCGTGCCGAAGCTATCCCACGACTTTTCCAGCCGCGTGTGTGTCGCGACGTCGCAGGCGTGGTACTCGTCTCCCGACATCGCCTTGCGAGGCACGCCCGTGCGCGGCACCGACACGCCATGTCCGAGGACGTGGCACTCGCCGGTCTTGCCGCCGATCCTGATCTTCTGTTTCATGGCCTTGGTTCCTCAAAACACTTGCTCGTGGGGGTTGGCGGCCTGATACGCTTCAAGCCACCCCAGCCGCCACGCTCTTGAAAACGATCTTGAGAACGTCACATGCCCCGTGCTCGTGCGACGATCCATGTACGGATTGTCGACGTTCAGTTCGTCCCTCATGTTCTCCAGGTCGTGGCTCAGGAACATCGAGTGGGCGCCGCCGGCCTTCAGAAACTCGACGCCAGCCCGGCACGCCGCCCACCCCTTGCGGCGGGCGCCCTCGTGGGCCTTGTTGCGCCACCTGGGCGGCCCCGGCGGGGTTTCCGGCAGCGATTTGGGGTCGGGCACAGCTAAATCCTACTGTGGCCACACGTTAGAGCAAACCACGTCCGCTGGCTCCGTAGCCGGATGCGGCTCGCGTGGGGCGCGTAATTTCAGGGGCTCCGTCAAACACGCCGGGGATGATACCACGGCCTGGAAATGGTGTCAACCCCCTGTTGAAAATTATTTTTCCTTGGCGGCGGCCAGAGCCTTGCGGCCTTCGACCATCATCTCTCGCAGATGCGTGTCGATCTTCTGGCGTTTCTCTGCCGCATCGAGTTTCGGGTCCTGGCTGATCTTGCGGATGTCTCGCCTGGACTCGGCCAGCGACTTGGCGTGCCCGGTCAACCTGTTGCTGCGACGGGATTTCCCGGTCGGCGTGCGATTTTTGCTTTGCGATTGCTTCGTGTGCTTTTTGAACACCGGATCGGCCATGATCTCGTCTTGGCGAGACTTGTCCGTAGCCGCGTTGTAGCTGGCCACTTGCTGCTGGACCTTTGTGTAGATGTCGTAGAACTTCGTGATCGACTGGGTTGCCGATGTGGGCTCGCGAATAGCAAACCGGCGAAGGATCGGGTAATCGGCGGCCATTGGCAGTGGCGGCTCGCCCTCTGGCCGGTCGATGAACTGTCGAAGCAGGAAGTCCCCGCCGTCCAGCGCGTACCGCCCCATACCGCCGGTCCACGACTGGAACAGGTGCTCCATCTTCATCGGGCTCATGCCGCCTTCACCGAGCCCCGCCGCCTCGATCACGGGCGCACTCATGTTCGCAATGCGCTTGGCAATGTCGGATGTACTATGGGTGAACCGATCCTGGGGTAGGCGGCCCTCAACCCCCCGCGGTTCAATCGGGCGATCGAAAAAGAGGCTCTTGTTCGCGTACAGCTCAACCAGCGGCAACGCGAACGTCGGGATCAATGCCGGCAGTCCAGCCCACTTGAGCGTGTTCCCAAGCTCTCGGCCAAGCTCGGTATCCTTCCCGCCGGCCGCGTTCAAGGATGAGCGAAGCACAGCGCGAGGCACATTGGCGAAGATCGTGCCGAGCAGGAACGGCTTCGGGTACACCCTGGCGTAGCCCACACCGGGGATCTTGGCGATGTAGAACAACTGCTTCTGCCATTCGGGGATGTCTTCGTAGTCGGGGTCGCCGTAGTACATGAACTCCTGGATCAACGCCGGGATCGTCAGGAAGACCAGGCTCTTAATTGTGAAGCCGACCGGGTTCTTCTTGAAGGCGCGGATGATCTTGTTGGGCTCCTGTATCGCAGGATTCCAGAACGCCGTCATCATGTTTATGGTCCGCCCGTAGCGCCCCATTCGGCTGAAGTCGGGCAGCATGTCGCGAGACTCCTGTCCGCCCGACTCGAGTTCAGTTCGCGACCCGGACTTGCCCGCCATCGCTCGGCGGAACCCGCCAACGCGAGAGCCCATCTCACCGAGCGTGCCAACGACGCGGATCGACTCGATCGGGTGCCTCGCGGCAAACCGCAGCAGGCCGGGGACTCGCTTGACGCCCTTTCGGCGAAGCGACAGAAGATGCTTTAGCTCGATCCTCATGTTCTCCAGGTCGTGGCTCAGGAACATCGAGTGGGCGCCGCCGGCCTTCAGAAACTCGACGTAGTGCTGATCCTTCGCAACCAGCGAGTGAATCCCGCGGGGGAGATCAATGAACGGGTTGTACCCCACGCTCGAGAATATAAACGCCGACGGTTGGTCTCGAAGAGGGTTTGTGATCTGAAATTCGGGCGTCGACGTCGCGCCGATTCGCAGGCCCTTCGCCGGCATCGAAAGCAGCTTCACCAACCAGTTCGCGGTGTGGGCATCGAGCGCCTTGACCGACTGATAAAGGTTTGGTTCGAGCTGAATGTTCACCGGCTTGCCGTCACGCCACACCGCGGCGATATGCTCGTCGGGCTTCGGGTAAAGCATCCCCGGCCGAAATATCGTGACGAACTCGCCCAGCACGTCGTCCTCAAGCTCGACGCCAAGCGATTCAAGCTGACTCTTCATCTCGCGGACCTGAAAGCCTATCGGCTTGATGGGGCTCTGCTGGGGCAGGACTTCGGCCCATCGGCCAGCGCCGGGCACGTTCGCCAATTCGAGCAGGAACCCGCCGACGCGGTTGCGGTCGGCGAGCGTCATTAGGATTTCCGTAGTGCGGAATATCGACTCGATCGGGCTAATGATGTCACGCTTGCTGGACTGGAAGCGATGAATCCCCTTGGGCTGATCGACGAAGCCTTGGTTTGTCGCGCCCATCTTGCCGGTTTTCTCAGGCAACAGGTCGTTCGGATCAAACCACCGCTGGAACGGCACATATTGCTCGTTCATGCGGTCCATAGCTTTGGCGCCGGCGTCCGTCAGAAACCCCGACGCCTTGAAGTAATCTCGCACGGCCCGCGTGAACGCCGTCACGTCTTCGGCGGCTTGCTTGAGGTGCGGGTACTCTTTTTCAAGATCGGCCTGGACCTTCGTAGTGTTGACATCTGCGTGCAACCCGCCCTTGTCCGGCCCCCGCTTCGACCGCAGCTCGTTCTCTCTGCGTGCTACGAGGTAAGCATCAAACTGGTCGATTGATCCTTCCTCTAAGAGTGGGGTTAGAATGTCGATCATTGGTTTGACGCCGGCGACTTCCTTCAACTGAAAGTCGAACACCTCCCAGCGCAGCATGGCGTCTACCCGGCCCACCTCGCCACGCATACACCATGCAGCGTTGCTCGCGGCGTCGGCGGCGGCCTCGAACGTCGGATGATCCTGGGCGGCCTCTTTGAGAACCCGGTGCAGATGGAACTGGTCGTCGATGAAGTTCGCGTAGAAACCCCGGATGACTTGCTTGAAGCTGATCTTGCGTCGCGTCTCATGTGTGCGACGAATCACGCTGTTCACTTTGTCCAGGTCGGGCATGGCCTGGTAGTCGGCCCATAGCTTCGCGGCCGCGTTCAAGCCGTTCTCGATCTCTGGCGTTGTCTTGATGAAGCCACTGAACGCGTCCCAGAACTTCGGCGCGGCGGCACGAGCGGCGGCGGGGTCTGTCACGAACAGGCGGGTGAACTCGGCCACGCCTTCGGACAGTGAGTTTTTCGGGTCGATGGGTTGCCCCAACGGCTGCAACTCGGCGGCCCACGGCGCGAGACGTACCGCGCCCTTGGCGCCGGGCCCGACCATGAGCACTCGGATGTGGTGCCCGACTTCGTGCGCGGCCACCTCAACGTGATTCGCGGACTTGAGACGGCTTACGCGGGACCCCTGGAAGAACATACCGAGGAACTTCTTCGATCGCGGGTAGCGTCCGATCCTGATCGGTCCAAGCGCGCCGTCGAGCAGCTTCATAATGTCTGAGCGGCGGGCCATCTCGACCTTGCCTTGCGGCGTCGACGCGAACGATGGCTGCGGTGCGGTCTTGGCCGTCGCGGGGAAGCCTTCTCGCCCCTCAAACATATCCCCCGTCCCCTCACCCGCGCCGAACTGCTCGCGAATCTTGTTTTCGGACGCGGACTCGCCGGCCCCGCCGTCGGGCGGGTTCTGGTCGCGGTACGCCGTGAAGCCCTTCTGTCGCAGCTTGTTTCGTCGCGCCGTGAGCTTGTCCGAAGGCTTGTAATCCTCACCTGTCCTGGCCAGTGCCACCCCCGACACGAAGGCCGCCTCGCTGTCGCTGCCGGCGGCGATCCCTTCCTGGATGAACGCCGACGCCGCGTTGTAGTCGGCCTGCGTCAGATTCAGGACCCGCTCGCCGAAGCCATCTGCGGGCATCTTGCGAGGCGCAACGGCACCGGCCGCTTCACCCGTGAACAACATGGCCTGGCTGTCGCCGTAACTGGTTCCGTCCGGCTGCCCGAACGTGGCCTGCGAGCCCGTGGCGCCGGTTTTCAGGGTAGGGCCGTCCGCTGGCAAGACCTGGGGCTTGTTTTCGGCTGGGGGCTCATCCGGCACCTCCTCGCCGCCCTTGTCCAGTGTCCCCTTGTCAACCGGGATCTCTTCGACCCGCGAGAAGAAGATCGGCACGCCGTCTTCGGCGACAATGCCCCCCTTGGTGTCAGCGATCACCTCGAACACTTCACCGTGAATCTTGAAGGTGTCCCCAAGGCCAAGATCGCCGGCCTTGACGACATCCTGGTCCTTCTTCTGCCCGCCGCTCAGCTTGTCGTGAAGATGCAGCAGGAACCCCAGTTCAGGGTCCTTGTTCTCGGCCACATCGCGGGCGTCGAACTGGTCACGGATCGCCTTGATTTTTGACGCATTGCTTGGGCCAATGGTCTGCGTGCGAACGAACTCGACGTACTCGGCCATCCCGCCGGCGGCGCCCAGGACTTCTTCACCCATGGCCTCGCGGGGGTTATGACTGATGCTCTCGATGACGCGGCGCTTATCGGCGTCGGACCAGCCGCTTTCTTCCCTGACGAACTTGCGGGCCGCCTTCGCTTGGGCTTCGGTGGCGAACGCGGCGTAGTTCTCGGACCGCAGGCCATCGGCGGTGGTGCCCATCGCCTTCGCGATTCGCGACAGCTCGCCCTCGGCAATCTCGCCGGCCACGTCGGCGCCGATGGCGTCAAGAATCCGCTTCTCGACTTCGCCCTTGCGGAACTGGTCGGGGATCTTGATGGCCCGCTTGCGCGGCTCGGCCGGTTCTGGCGGCTTGGCCGGCGGCGGCGCCGCGCTAAGCTCGGCGAGCACGGCGTCAGCGGCGGCCTTGTCCTCTTCGCTCACCGGCCGCGCTGCCGGGATACCCTCGTCCTCGTACACCTGACTGGCGAGCTGCTGCGTTCGCTCGGCGGTCTTGGGCGGCGGCGCAACAGGCGCGGGCGCCGCGGGCGCCGCGGGCGCGGCCGGCGGCGCAGATGGTGGCGGCGCAGCGGGTGGAGCTGGCGGTGGCGCAACAGCCGCGGTCGCCGCGGGTGCGGCGGGCGGCGCAGATCCAATAAGCTCAGCGGCAACGTCGACGCGCGTTCCCAGGATCATCGCGTCGGAGGCCCGCTTGATTTGCTGCTCAGATGGTGGCGGCGCAAATGGTGGCGGCGCAGCGGGTGGAGCTGGCGGTGGCGGCCGGCCTTGAAGACCGATCCGCCTCCGCTTTCGCTCTGCGCCGGTGGCCTTGAAGACCAGCGCGTAGGCGTCAGTGTCAGCGATCCGAAGCACAACTGGCTCTCTTAATCCTTTGATAACGCGCTTACGCAATTTGTAGCCTTCTATGCCAGAGCCCCACAACTTTCGATGCTTCAACCAGAACTCTGCCTGCTCTTTGGCGGTGCCATCGAACCCCTCGCCCATGAACACGATCGTCGTGTCCCCCCTGGCACGGTGGCGCGAATGTGGCTCGCCCGCAACTTCGACGAGCGATGGCGTCCTCCCGCGCGCTTCCACCTCGGCAATGGACCGGCCCCGCAACTGGAACTGGTTGGCGAACCCCTGCCTTGGCCGCCGGGTGCGCTGCGGCGCACGGTCGGATTCGGGGACCGGCGGCGCGGGGATCGCCGCGCTGATCGCGGCGCCGCCGAGGGGCAATGTCAAGAACGCGGTGATTTCGGCCGCCCAATCCTTCATCTCGACGCCGGCAAACTCCTCGATGTCCAGGCCGACGCGAGCGGCCTCGCCGACTCGTTCCTCGAACCACTCGCCGATCACGCTGTTGAACCCAGCAGTTTCGATGACGTCGTTCAACCGGTCCAGACTTCGGCCACTGCCGAGCCACTTGTTCACAATCGACGCCTTGATCGCGGCGGTCGCCTTTTGGCCGCCAACGGCCTTGAAAAATCGCTGCACGAGGAATCCCATTCGCTCGCTGCCGACTTCGACGAACGCGGACGCGACGCCTTTGCTCACACTCGTCATGAAGTCCTGTTCGGGCTTCGCGATCACTACCTGCAATGCGTTCTTTTTGTCGCGAGCGAACCCGTACCGCTTCTGCATCTGCGAGACTACTTCTCGCGCCATCAAGCCTGGATTCGCAATCGTCTGGGCCGCGGCGCCTGCGACCTTGCCGCCCGCGAGAATCGTGTTCTGGGCCATCATCCGCAGCACACGGGACTTGATCTGCCGCACCGCGGCAATCTTGGCAGCTTTGATCCCCGCGCCCTTCGCCACCGTGAACGTGCCCGCCGTCATGCCGAACTCGACAGCGAACGTCGGGATGCGGCTCGCAAGCTCAAGCGCCTTCTCAAGCACGCCTTCGTCGGGGTCTTCGGTGTTCTCAACGAAGAACCTGGCGACCGTCAGCACGTCTTGCGGGTTCTGATCGCCCTGAACGATCCGTTCCATAGAAACGATCGCGGTCGCCAAATCGGCCGCCATAACGAAACCGCTGCCAAATGGGATTCGCTCGCCAAACCCCTGCTCCACGGCCGTTGCCTCGTCGAGCTGGCCCGCCCGGACCATCTCGATCGCCCGCTTCAAAGCGAGCGGATGCCGCGCAGCCTCGATGTCCTCTTGCGAAACGTCTGGCTGCTCTTCGCCGCGTGCCTTCTTGCTGAACAGGCTGAACAAGCCAGCGCCGGGCGGTACACCGCCTGAAGTAGCCATCGCCGACGTGCCAGCGATCCGCCTGATGTCCTCGGTTGCTCCGCGCCCGGCGGCTCGTGAAAGCGCTTCCTCGGTTTTCTTCGGCGCCTTGGGCTTGCCCGACGCCTCGATCCCATGCCGCCGCGTGGCGAGCGGGCCTTGTTCGGATGGATCGTTCACCTCGAATCCCGGCGCCATCAGGTTCATCCCCGGCGTCCTACGGACCTCGGCCGGCGCCGGAACCTGCCGACGCTTGAGGTTACGTTCCATCTCAGTGACGACTTTGCGCTCGAACTCTCCCAGTCCGGGAACTTTCTTGTAATCCCGAAGAAGACTCATCTGCCGACTTGGACCAAGCATCGAGTACCCCGGACCGATCATGTTGTCGCCCAGGTCCAGGTCGAACTGCTCGCTGTCAACCTTCTCGCCCGTCTTGCCCTGCATACGCCCAAGAATCCGTTCCATCTCTTCGTCGCGCCGGTACCGAGACAGGATGTCTTCGGGCTTCGGCGGCGGTGGCGGCGCCGCGGGCTTGCCCTTCTCGGCCGGCTTGGGCGTGGGCTGAGGCTTGACCGCGGTGTCCTGAAGCACCTGGCTGTTGAACTCGAAGTCGGTTGGCACGATCGACTCGAACTCAGGCGGAAGCAGCGGCGCAGGCTGCGGCACCTGGATCGGTTTGAGGCTGGGCGTGTCGTCGGGCACCTGGCGTGCGGCGCGGTTGCGAGCGACGACGGTTTGTGGGGATGGGACGATCTTCGGCGGCGGCGCGAAACGCTGGCGAATGAACTCGGACGCAGTGAACTGGCGAGCCAGTTCGCCGCCGCGGGTTTTCGGTGGCGGCGCGAAACGCTGGCGAATGAACTCGGACGCAGTGAACTGGCGAGCCAGTTCGCCGCCGCGG
>Ga0098039_1000376_pt1 | contig 19415 bp, 30 predicted proteins | sample 6_EtaG_FD_75047 | JGI IMG/M metagenome (GOLD analysis project Ga0098039, IMG submission 75047) | Marine viral communities from the Subarctic Pacific Ocean - 6_ETSP_OMZ_AT15160 metaG | ecosystem: Environmental > Aquatic > Marine > Oceanic | place: Pacific Ocean | collected 2015-01-08 | reverse complement strand
GGTTGTGAGTTCGAGTCTCGCCTGTCCTGCCATTCTTAACCCGCTTCAGGAAGCAGCCCACAGCCTCGCAACTCGGGGACTAAGCAAGGGTGGTAGCTGTAACCTGTAGCGGGTTTCCTGTGTCTAATCAGACAGGGTGTTCATCATAATGAACCCCGCCCCATTGGGCTGAACCCCCATGACGTTGTGGCCAACCCACTCCTCCGCTTCATCGTAGTCCATGCCGTCTCTATCCATAAAGACCTTGAGCACCTTTTCGTAGTCGTATATCAAGCGACCACAATCGGATACTCCCGCGATAGCGTCGTCCAGTCCGGTAAGGACGAGAGCGCCCTCCCTTAGCTTATCACAGCCGTCTATAACTGTTGGTTGAGTAGACATATCCGTAGAACGTGTCGATTGAGTAGACATATCCGTAGAACGTGTCGATGGTTTACGCCCAAACCGACTTGAGGGCTTTGTCGATCCGAACTCTGCGGACCTTTCCCTCTAAGTTCATAATGTTTGCCTGTTCCTTGCCCTGATGCTCGTGTGTAACCACAATGTGTATACGGTTGGGCTTGCAGCCTCGCTCACATGGTTCAATGCAATATAGCACCCCCAGCTCCGTGATCGCGTAGCGGGGGTAGTCGGGCAGGATTCTGGCTCCCTTGTCCTCTAGCACGTTCTCGCGAGTCAGGTCAGGGGGCAGGGGTCTGTCGAACAAGTCGTGCGGGAAATAGAATGGCTTGCCGTTCTCATCAACGATCTTCGTTCGTAGCGCCCCACCTTGCCACTGTGGCGTGAGCACATGGTCGGTTTTCAGGTTCATCACGAGGTTCGTGACGGGGTAATACGCGTAGTGCGTCGTGCGGGGGATTAGTAAAAAACCTTTTGGGATCTTCATAGCGAAATTGAAAAGTATCTCTAGATTCGTATGCAATAAATATATATATTTATTGCATACTCTATCAAGAAAAGTTTCTAAGTTAGATTCTGCAAGCCGCTCTTTTTGGTATCCTTGTTTTGTAGGCTTTTAAGTTTTCTGTATCGCTCGGCCCGCATACCTAAAAGTCTTTTTCGGTGTTTTTTGTAGTAGTCCCGATTATATCGTAATCTTCGTTCAATTTTTTCGGGGTCGATCGCCTCGTCGATCTGGCGTTTTTTATTAATATTTTCCTTATTGTTTTTATAATATTCGCGCTGGTAAGCACATCGCGCTTCTCTGTTGCGTTCGTAGTAGGATTCCTTAGCCATACGCCTCATTAAAGCAGGAGCAGTATATTTGTCAAATTTTTTCACACACAGACAGATATATACTAGAGGGGGCCGACGAAAAACCCCCCCATGGGCGGGTGGCGTCCTTCGGGAATCTTGACTATCCCGCTGCCCTTACCATGGATCAGGCTTGATGGTTCAGGCGTCCTGACCATTTGGACCGCTGCTGCCGAATCCTGACTACCTTGATCAACTTAGTCATGCTGCATGTCTCAGGGTGCCGGAATCGTGGGGCCGGAGGCACGTGGGGCTTGCCCCGAACCCCGAACCCTGCCTCCCGAACCCCGCGCATCTACCCCCCTCATAACCCCTTGACCCTCAAAGGTTTACACTAGCTCGCAGCGGCCTGAGGATCGCTCCTGTGGGCTTTGCCCCCCCTTCAGGTGGGTTAACCCTCCGCCGCCGCTGGGACGCCGTAGCGGCGATCGGGACTATTTGTCTCTAACACCGTTTCTATCCCCCGCGATAACCTGTTGACGCTCAACAAGTTAGCTTGGGTCTCTAACAATTCTCTAACAGTTTCTAACCTCTTCGACTGTTAGAGACAGCCCTCTCGCCCCTGTTTTATAGGGTCTGCGAGAAGTGTGCTGGTTTCCCAGCATCTAAACGGAGCACCATTCTGTTAGAGACTGTTAGAGATTGCCCCCCGCATCCTGCTCCTGCTTCACTAAGCCATAACCCACTAAGCCTCAACACGTTGCAAACTAAATGCAATTAAGTGCTAGAATGTTCTCGCAGTTAAGCGCCCATCATGCATAATAGTGCCATGCTCCGATTTTCCACTGACCAGTCCGCTGCTGACCTTTCGCGGCCCACGGTTATCCTCACGGCAGGTCTTCCTGCCGCTGGCAAGTCCTCCCTTGTGGCGCACCTCTTTCCCGATATCACCACGCTTTCAGCGGACGACCTCAAGACCGATCACCCAGATTTCGACCCCAAACAGCAGGACGGTGAGGTCGGTCAGCGTGTCCACAATTGGTCGCTGGGCGAGTTTGAACGTCGCCGCGTCGGGCTGCTGTCCGATCGTCGCACCCACGTGCTCGACAGCACCGCAACCGAAATCAGCAAGGTTTCGAGGTGGATTGCAGACGCACACGCCGCCGGATTTCGCGTCCACTGCCTGATGGTGAAATGCTCCCTCGCGACCAGTCTCGCCCGAAATGCGCAGCGTGATCGGATCGTTCCCGTCTGGGCGATTGAGGAAAAAGCCGCCGTTGTCCGCGAGTCCTTCGCAGCCCTCGCAGCCCTCTCCGATTCACACGAGACCATCGACAATGACTAATTTCACCCGCCCAGATATTACACCAAACCTAGCTAACCTCATGACCCTGACCTTCCTCGCCCTCCTCACGCTCCTGCTCGACTCCGCCCGTGATCCTCGCCCCCTCCGCGAGCCGCGCCCGAAAGCTGCGTATTCCTTGAATTCCAACGCCTAGTCCAGCCCATCGGACACTCTCTCAAGCCCTGCTTAGGCGGGGCTTTTTTGTAGGCTGAAAAGAATACCACAAAGTTCTTGACCCTCTCTCCTGCACCCTGTAGGATGTATCCACGCTGACGAGCAACTGTAACGCGTCTTGCTGGAGATCCCAGCCGCGCCCGAGGGGGCGTGGGAACAGAACCCCCTCCGCCCCGCTTCGGCGGGGCTTTTTTGTAGGCTGAAAGAATACCACAAAGTTCTTGACCCCTTGTCCTGCTTCGCTATCATGTAGTCGTGCCTGATAAAACTACCTCCCTCGCCTTCCCCGCCGTGACTACTTCCACGGGGCGCAAGGTCGAGGGCTTCACTAGTAAGTTCGCCTCGGACGCTGATGCCTCCGCCGCGATTTCCGCCGATCCGAAAGCGACTGAATTCGCCAAGGGTCTCGTCGCCGACCTCAAGAAGTGGGGCGACTCGTTCTCGGCAGCTCGCCGCTTCTGGCTCCACAAGGTAGCCAGTGAGGGCGCGAAACCTTCCCCCTCCACCCCGCTCCTTGATTCGGAGCACCTTGTCTCCGTTGGGGACGAGCGGTTCCTGATCGAGGGCGAGGTGATCTCCACCAAGTGGAAGGCCAACCCCTTCGCTCCCCGCCCGACCTTCCACGGCGGGTGGATCGGGTCCGCCAATGACGAGACCCTCAAGATGACGGTGCGTCTGGCTGACGGCAACCGAGTCTGGGGAACGGTCCCCGCCCCGCTGGTCGAGGCTGTCGAGAATGGCAAGACCCTCGTCCGCATCACGGCCAAGGTTTCCGCCTCCGAGGATGAGAACTTCGGGTTCTTCTCCTTCCCGAAGGTCGCCCCGAGAAAGGAGGCAGTGTGATGAGGAAAGATCGCCGCCCCACCTTCACTTTCACCGGAACCCTGAACGGATCTCCCAAGGAAATCACCATCTCCCCTTGCGCTTGGGCGAAAGCCCGAGCGGGAGGTTCACTGGCTGGTGCTCGCCTCACTCTCCGCATCTCACCTCCCACCATGCTCTTCATTGAGAAGAGTGTGAAAGTTTCCCGCAACCTGAACCCCGAACCCTGAACCAATGACCATGAACAGCAGCCAAATGAAACAAGACATAGCTATGCTCGACGCAGCGGCGAAGAGCTTCCGGCTCCTCGCATCCTCCAGCTCTGGAGACGCCCACATTTTCTATAAGGAGGAGATGCACAAAGCATTAACAAGGGCAACCGAACTGCGTAAGAAGACCCGCAACCTGAACCCCGCAACCTGAACCCGCCTAACCTGAAAAACAATTCCTGAATTATGAAGACCACTACCATTAATATCTGCCCGAGCTGGGCCGCTACTGCCAAGTGCCTCCTCTACATCGTGGAGGGCAGCTCCGACTTCGCTGGTCGGGAGTGGGCGCGGAACGAGATCGTCCGCATGGGCAAGATCATCGACGCCTATGCAGAGGAGGACTCCAACGGTCCCGCCCCCACCCCTCCAATCGTCAACGATTAAATAATTTCAGATTATGCTTGCCCTCTGCTAAAAGATTTCCTACTCTAAGACCATGCCTGATAAACTTACCCCGTCCTACAAGTCCCCCGCGATGGATGCCTTCCTCAAGAATGTCTTGGGGATCGACCGTCACGCGGCGATCGCAAGCCTGACCTGTTCCTCCTGCGAGGGGACCGTTGACCCTGACTCCCTCTCCGAGATTGACCTCCGCGAGTATCGCATCTCCGGCTGGTGCCCCACTTGTGCTGCCAAATTATTCGGCGGCTAACTTCAACCCAACAACACTACCAATGAAATTGCTAACGAAGGAACTTCTCAAGAAGCTCCCCCCACTCTACTCCACCGAGAAGGACAGCGACCCGACAGCGGTCGTCAAGTTCTTCACCCCCGATTCAAACTGGACTTGGTTTGCGACCGAGTTCGATGGGGAGGACACGTTCTTCGGACGAGTCGATGGGTTTGAATCGGAACTCGGCTACTTCTCCCTGTCGGAACTGGAATCCGTGCGTGGGATGCTCGGTCTGCCGATCGAGAGAGACAGATGGTTCAACCCCAAGCCCCTGAGCGAATGCGGATAGACGTTGAATACACGACCTCCGCCAAGGGAGACTGCTACGAATCCTCTATCCTCTCCTTCATGGGAAACAGTTGGACCGAGTTCGGTCTCCCCGACGAGCGGAAGAAGTGGACCCTCGTCCATACCATGTGCCGAGGCGGCGGCCCGATCGAGGGCGTCCGGTTCGGCCATGCCTTCCTGCTCAACCGAGAGATGGGACTGGTCATCGACGTTGCCAACGGCAAGGGCGGACTGCTCCCCTCCCATCGTTACTTCAAGATAGGAGATGTGGACCCCGACAAGTATCCGTTTCATGAATACACCTACCCCGAGATGGTCGCCGAGATGCTAGTCCATGAGACCTACGGTCCATGGGGTGAGGTCAATGAGGAGATCGCCAAGATTGAATCCGAATCCATGGAGGCGGCGGGACTTGTAAAATAATTTCAGATTCTTCTTGCCCTCCGCTCATTAATTTCTTACCTTATAACTATGCCCGACAACTCTTCCCCTCTCAGCCCCGTCCACGAGACGCTCGTAAAACTTTTCATGGGTAATGGGCATGATGCCTCCCCCGACTCCCCTTCCGAATCTTTGGGAGCGGGGGAGGTTTCCATTCCGGCCCCTCCCCTCAAGCCGATGGACCCCGCCGACCTCCGCATGATGCTGGACGATGGGCCTCGGGCCTACAATGACTACGATGAGGCGGAAGCCTTTGCCCTTATCGAGTAGCTTGAAGCTGTCGTTAAGCCCGACCTCGCCAAGACCGATGGCAGGGATCTTGAGATCAACCTGATCGCACTCAACGAGTGGTTCGATGAGCGTGAGGCCGAGGCTCACGAGGCTATGAACAATGACCCCAACCTGAACCCCCCAACCTGACCCATGATTAGACCTATTGAAATCGATAGCCTGCCTGCCTTCCACGAGGTGATGGAGGGAGACTGGAAGACCTACCCCGCCGATGATCGCGCCCTTGAGATTGCCCGATCCGTTGCCCCAATCATCTTCCAATTCAACGAGGTGGAACACGCCCTCACCGATGGTGAGGTCATCTACTACTCTGTCGCAGTGGACATCCCGCCTTCCCGCAAGCGGATCGGCGGACCCAAGACCGTCCGCCGTGAGGTCTGGGTTCGCGGAACCTTTGACAACGGTCGCCCCGCCACTCGATGGGAACCAGAAGAAGGTGCCGAACCCGTCAACCCTGACGGTGACGGGTGCTTCCGTTCACTGGACGATGCTGTCATCTACACGGTTCTGGAAAAGAAACACCGTGACCTCGTCGAGACTTCCTTCGCGGCGGGACTCAGGTGGGAAGGAGTAAACGTAGCATGACTGTCCTTGAACCAATGGCAATGTGCTCCTCATGGGAACGCTTCACTAAGAAAGTGGCAGGTTCCAAGGGGGTAGAATATATCGTGACCCACGAGCGACAGTTCAGTGGGGACTACGAGTATGGATTCTCCTGCACCTGTCCCTCCTTCAAGTTCAGGAAGGGCGAGTGCAAACACATCAAAGAAGTCAAAGGCGATGCCTGTCTTTGGCACCAGCAGTTTGATGGCGACCACTCCGATGCCGAGGGGAAGTGCCCCAAGTGTGGAGAACCTGCCATCGGAATCATTTGTGCAGTATGACTATGACCAACGAACCTAAAGACCGACTGACCGACCCCCGCAACGTGCTCCTCTGCAAGAGGACGAACGACCCCAAGCTGTCATGGCTTGAGGAAACTCTCCGAGGCGAGGGGATCAGGGTGCGACGAGACGGTGAGAGCTATCACGCTCCCCTGCTCTGGGTCCACCCTGATGACGAGGACGCTGCACAGGCGATCCTCAACCCCATTGACGACATCCCTGACGACGACCCGTCCGAACTCTACAAACTCTGCGACGGTGCGACCGTTGTCCTCGACTCCGAGGAGCGGGACATCGTGTGTGGCGACCCGAACTGGGAAGCGAGGGAGGTCACCATTTCGACTGGCCGGATCGTCAACTTCGACTACATAGAAAGGGTGACCGGATGAACGACAGATTTAAAACCTACAGAGTGGACCCCATTCCAGAAGTAATGGCAGAGGCTGCCGCCGCCCCGAATCAGGTCATCGTGAAGACTACCCTTGACGGGAAGGCAACTGTTCTCGCAGGGCCACAGGAAACACCAATCTCCGACCGGATCAATGCCGTGTGCAAGAAGCTCCGGCGGGAAGCCCCAGCCACGCTGATGCAGGAGCATTTCCCGAAGAGGTTCCGAGTTCCTGCAACCCACTACGACCCGCGCATCTACGGGTATTCCGAACTCTTCTCATCCGCGTCTACACCTGACGGTGACAGGCTCAACGAATCGTTGCGCGATATCGTCGGGGAGTGTCACGAGACACTGGACCGAACGAACTACCCCACTTATTTTCTGGACCCCCAGACCTTGGACATGCTTACGAAGTCCGGCCTTTCGGATAGTATACACCTGAGCAACTTGTCCATGCCCTTGCCGAGCATGGTCGTCGCCCTTCCGAAGGGGGCGATCAAGACCTCACCGAAGCGAGAGATCGCAGTCCTTGTTATCTGCAAAAACTTATATTGGGTTTACGATGACGGGACACACGACGACCAACCAGAGCACCTTGAACATGGCTCGGGGATGATCGAGGACGGGATGATCCACGCCCCGTGGGATGAGGTGCAGGAAACTCTAACCCCTGACAAACGGAACCATATGCAGTGTGGTCTGAGCATCGTTGCCGTTGATAACTGGGGCCATCTCCTTGCCGTTCCCCTGTGGGCGAACGACGACCGGAGTCTGAAGGAAGGTCTTGAAGCCATGACCCTTCGGGAGCGGGAGGATTTCGAGCACGAGGACGACCTCCTCGTCGAGGGTTCTGCGAAGGCGGCGGTTGAGATAGCCGTCAAGCTACTCGCCTTCCTTGCTGCCAAGCCCAACGAGACTACTAAACACCGAACCCCGATCCGTGAGGCCCGATGGCGGCGAGGAGTCCTGAAGAAGGAAGCACTGTGGGGACCGAACTTCATCGGTCGAAACTACGGAGACAGCCTGACCGCCCGAGGCTACGGGGGGAGCGGGAGGAAGGGCGGGAGGAAGGACGGGAGGAAGCAGAGATACCACTGGAGGCGCGGCCACATCAAGAGCCAGCGATACGGCAAGGGCCGCAGGAAGGTGAAGACCATAGTGATTGATCCCTACCCAGTGAATCGACCCGACGATGACGATGCAATTTAGTTCTTTACATTTCCCCCAAACTTTTTATAATATGCACATGACGATTCCCAAACTAGTAGATCGGCTCCGGTGTTTTGTCGTTTGGTTCGACTCTTCCGAGGCCGAGATCCTGATAGATGGCAAGTCCATCAAGTCCTTTGATTACGAACTGGAAGACCTACTCCCTCCTGATGGATTTGACCGGAGGATGGTGCGACTCAACATTTCTACAGTGTCCCCCGAAGATAGAGCGCGGCGAGACTTCGACCTCCCTATCATCCATGCCGATGACGATGCCACTTTTGAAGGGGCGAAGAAGAAAGAGAAAGAGAAGTGGGATAGCGAGAAGGAGAGTCGCGACGAGTGCGATCGAGAGATGGAACTCTGGGAGAAATTCAAGGCAACCCGTGAATGAAAAAAATACCTGAAAATTATTGACCCAATTAGAATTCTAGTTTAGCCTGTAACTATGCCGATAAAAAATATCACTACCACCATCAAGCTCACCAGTAATCAGGGTGAGTATCGCTATTACAAAATCCTGCAACTCCGCAACACGGAGAACGTAACCGTTTCCCCCAATGCTCGGATCGGTCAGGACGTTGCCCACATCAAGGTGCATGGAGGCAACGAGCGCATCACCAAGGTTGTGGGTGACCTTCTCACCGAGAAGCAGGTTGCCGAAATTAACGATCAAGCTCGGACAACCCTTGTCATCAAGCCATGACCGATACAGAACAATTCATTCGCCAATTCACTATAAGGGAAGAAAAACTACTGGCCCGATTGCCCGAAGGCCACGTTTTACCAACGAGATTATACCTATGGAGAACATGGATTCAAGACTCCACCATCTATCTCAACGAACTTCGTGATCACGTTGATCAACATGATAACCCTGACGAACACGCCCTCTTCGCGGGGGAGTCCTGATCCATGAGAAAAAAAATACCTGAAAATTATTGACACTATTAAAATTCTAGTTTAGCCTGTAACCATGCTCTCATTAAATCTAACAAAGTCCGGCTTCTCCACCGTCAAAGGGGATGTCGAATTCTCCGAGGCTTCTGACCGACCACTGGGCTACCTCGGTGAGACCGGAAGCGGGAAGAGTTCCGCAACCACTATCGTTGCCAAGGAACTGGGCATCCCCGCGAAACGGGTGACGATGCCTGAACTGCTCGACCCTGCCTGCAAGGGAGGGATCTTGCTCTCCAATTTCAAGGGTGTCCACGAGGAGATGCTCATCGGGGTTGATATGCCCTTCGACACTACAGGCAAAGGGGACTTCGTTCTCCGTGCTGCCAGTCCGAAGGAGGCTCCGACCGAAGCTCTGATCGGGGACAAGAAAGTTCTCTGGGTCTTCGACGAGGCTCTGACCTACGATGACCCCGTGCTCCATGCACTCCGTCCCACTTGGTATGCCCCGAAAGGATCGAAGAGATTCATCGGGACTCATGCCCTCGGCCCGAACGTCAAGATCATGTTGACTGCTAACGGGAGGGAATCCGATACCACTGCGAAGCGGGAGTTCACCAAGCCCGAGGCGGCTCGACTCGCCCTCTTTGAATGGGTCTTAACTGTGGAAGAGTTCCTCGATTACTTCTCCAAGTTTCACGCCAGTCCGATCTGGCAGTATCTTGAGTTCTTTGCCAAGGGATGCGCCACCGATGGCGAGGGGATCAACCCGTGGACGGGACCGGAAGGTCGCTACATGGGCGGACCCGTCTGCTCCGGTCGGTCATGGGAGGGAGTGCTCCGAGCCTACCCCACCTTTGACTCGGTCAAGAATGACCCCGACGAGTTCGTCCGCCGAGCATCCAGCAGCATCCCCGAGGAGATTTGCAAGGACATTGCCAACCTGATTCACACTGTGCTTGAGGTTGGTCCCTTGGTTAGCAAGGTGCGAAGCGGGAAGAAGAAGATGTCCGACATTCCCAAGCACAAGCATCCGGCTTGCGCCTTTGCGGCGGTCAGGATCTGCCTGAACGAGGGAGGGAGTGACTACCCTGCTGCCATCTCCGGCGGAGTCTGGGACTGGGCATTCAAGATGTTCAGTGAGTGCTCCCCCGAGCTGGGTGCGTGGGTCTTCTCGACCTTGTCCGCCCACACTGCTCCCAAGAATAAGAAGGAGGACAATCCCCTCCACTTCCATCCCGCCGCCAAACCCCTGATGGGCCTTGTAAAAAATTGAATAAAAATCATTGACAACCTTAACCCCATAACCTAACATAACAGTATGAAATTCACAGCCGATGCTTTAAACTCTGTCGTTGAGGTCTCCCTCCGATCCCCGAGCCTGACGGTCACCGCCTCCAACAAGGCGATGGTCAAGGAGCTACTGAAACATGTTCCCGCTCATAAGCGGAAGGAGATGAAGAAGCGACTACACGCTTCGTCCCGCTTCGTCCCTCTCGCAGGGACCGTCCTCGGAGAACTCCGATCCGTTGTCAACGCCTTCAAAAGTGAGGCGGTCAAGAAGGACTTGGGCCGAGGATACAAGGGGATCTCCAAGCTCGGCAAGGTCAACGGATACATCGTCCGGCTTGAGAACTTTGAGCATTTCGAGTCCATCGTCCGGTCTTACACTCCGAAGATCGAGAGCCTCGTCGAGCGAATCAAGGACGAGTGGGATGATCTCAAGGAACGAGGGACCGAAGATATGGATGTCTACAGCGAAGGGTTCATGTTCCCCTCCCTCAAGAAGTTTCTGAAGCGGAGTGAGTTCGGCTTCACGGTCGAGTCCACGTTGAAAAATGATGCGTGGATCAACACCGCCCTCAACGAGACGGCAACCCGAGTCAGGGCCATGGCCGAGAAGTCCACCGAGCGCAAGCTACTTGAGGCTCACTACCGTCCGGTGGAGACCATGCTCAACGGAGTTGCGGAATGCATCGAGCGACTTGAACTCGCCGACAGCAAGACCTCGTCCGGCAAGAAGACCAGACTCCGCGCCGAGAAGTTCACCGCTCTCAAGGAACTCGTCTCCGAGGTGAGGACGAAGAACTTCCTCGACCTCCCCGAACTGGAAACCGCCGCGAATACTGTGGCGAGTCTGGTCGAGGGACTCGACGTTGTTGACCTCGACCCCGCCGAGCGGAAGGAGAAAGCCAAGAAGTTCACCAAGGTTCACGAGGTTCTGGAGGACCGAATGGCCGCCGCAGGACTGTGATAAATGATTCCAAATAGTTCTTGTCACCTGTTAAAACATTTCCTATAATACAACCATGCTGAGATCGCCATTCATTGAAATCGACCCAAGGGGAATGACCCCCCTTGAGGTCGGTGTTCGCGATCTGTCCCGCTTCGGCGGCCTAACGTATCGTCCCTGCTTGAGGGGACTCAAGGCGACAACCGCCACAGAACTCGGCCAGACTGATGGACGCTACGGTTTTTACAACCTAGAGAATATCAACAAGCGCAAGCCTTCCGAGGCCGCGTATGTTGTTGGGCATGAGAACAAGCACATCAACTACAATCACGTTGCCCGTTTCCGCCCGTTCAATGGCGCGAGGATCTACGTTCCATTCCTCTCCAAGGAGAAGACTTGGGACGCTTGCAATACTGCGGGTGACCTGATCATCAACATCGAGTTGGTTGAGGAGAACGAGGCTGCCAAGCTGGAGATGCGGAGGAGAGGGGTCCACCCCTACGATATAATGACCCCGATTGACGGGTGCTTTATCAACATAAAAAAACTTTACGATAAGGATCGAGAAGATCTCTCGTCCGAGCAGTTGGTCGAAAAGCTGCTCAGGAAATTCCCTGTCCCCCCGATCGAGATCGGCAACGCAATGGCCCGTGCCAGTGGTGGCAAGGGCGGCGAGGGTGACAAGGGCGACGAGGACAAGGATGGCAAGGCCACCCCCGCTCCCTCCGGTAAGGCGGATGAGGAGGACGGCAAGGCCAAGGACGGCAAGGGCGGGAAGGGCGACAAGGACAAGGATGCCCCCGCTACCTCCGGCGAGTTCGGGGGAGGACATGACGATTTCAGAGAGCCTGAACTGGACGAGGGCGAGACCATCGAGGAGTTTGATGCCGCCAACGAAGAGGCTACCAAAAAGGCCACATTTGAGGATCGCTTGAACGAGGTCAAGGGAGTGCTGGGTTCTGGTGCTGGGTCCAAGGTGGACCGTGACCTCGCCCGTATATCCGACCCCGTGCCATGGGACGAACATCTCCGAAGCTGGTTCACAAATCGTGACGAAGCTGGACTCAACCGCCCGTTCTGCCTTCGGTCCTATGATCGAAGAGGCATCGTTCGCCGCGCCCGTGGAAGCATGGCGGCGGCGGAACTGGCATTCGCAGTCGATACCTCCGGCTCTAACATCAACCGGATTCCCGAGATGATCGTCAAGATTCAGGAGGTGCTCGATGAGTTTAACCCCAAGGCAGTCCATGTTATCCCGATCGATACGCGGGTCCACGAGACCACTACGGTCTACGCGGGGGGTGCCTTGCCCGACTTCCTCGGCGGTGGAGGGGGAACCCGCTTCGCCCCTGCCTTTGAGTGGGTCGAGGAGAATGCCCCATGGGTGGATGGTCTGGTCTTCCTGACTGATGGACACTGCACCCTGAAGCATTGGAAGACCCTCACTGCTCCTGACTACCCCGTGCTCTGGCTCGACTACGGCTACCACAAGCCCAAGGATATCGGGACAAGAAAGTTTCACTTCGGGGAACGCATCCCCATCACACTAGGAAAAAGATAATGAAAAAGAAACTCGCCCAAGAACTGACCCCGAGGATCGAAGAGATCATCGCACATATCCACAATGCTACTGTCGATGGAGGCTTCATGCTTCGCATCGAAGAGGGCTGGGAGAAAGAGTGGGATGAACCGTGTATCGAAGTGGTCGATCTTGTAGGCGGGGCCGATCCATTCTGGATCAACTGGTCCGGTTCAAAGATGGAAGATGTGAGCGTCAGTCATTTCTTGCCGACGCCAGAAGAGCGAGCAGAATTTGCCGACGCCGAAGCTAAACTAAAAAAACAAAAATCACAATAACACTACACCAATGACTGAACTCATCTTCATCATCCTTGTCCCCCTCGTCCTGTTTCTCATCCTCCGACGGGACCGCGCACACACGGGGTGGGATGAACCCGACCTCGACCCCAACGCCATCGTAACAGGAGTTGTCTGCTATAAATGTGGCAACACACTCCCGCCCCATACGGTGCGTGATCACTTCAATACCAAGCACCGTATCCATGGCTGCCCCCACAATAAAAGCGCATGATTAAAACGATTGGACATTCTGTTAGAAATGTGTATAATTTCTCCACGAGTAAAATCATTGATGTGCGTAAGATGTTCCCCTCCCTCAAAAGGAAGGCAACCTTGCTTCTCATTGACGAAGAACTTAACCACATAAAACTCCGTGTAACCGACATACACATCAGCCCCGTTTTAAAGGACGACCTCCACCGAAGGATCAAATCCATCCGCTATCTGCTTAGAAAACTATAGCCCCCCGAACCATGGACACCGCAACCTTGATCATCAACACCGAGAAAGAAACTCAGGCCCGTGAGATCCTCTCGCTTCTCACCGAGGCAGAAGAGAACGGCGAACTGGACTTCGCTGGGGCGGAGGTGACCTGCCGGATCGGACAGGTCACCGAGAAGGTCGAATTCGACAACGCCCTTTAACGTGAAAAAAGAATTATCACTTTACGAGACTCTTGTGTTGACGATGTCCGCGTTCGTTGGAACCTTTCTCCTGATCCACGCGGGGTTCGCCCTGATCGAATTTCTATCGTAACCTTCTTCGCCGCTCAGGCATGGTGCGTGGGGAGAACCCACGACAGGTATAGCTAGTCCTAATGAAACACCTGAGCGGCAACCCTCTTAATAAATGCCATAATGTTCTTTACAATTGAAACCATCCGCCCTATACTAGCACCATGCCTGAGAGATATATTAAACTGCCAAGCCCCATGTGGTGGCCAGAGCTACCCCACTACGTTGACCGCAATGACCTTACGCCCCAACAATTATACAAGACCAATCAGGAAATCACCTTTGACGGTGGTCGTTGGGGTGTGGTCGAGAAGGTAGTGGGCGCTCACATCTGGGTGACCGATGAAGACGGTGGCGATCATGAGTTGACCGAGGCCCGAATTGACTAGATATTAAAATGAGCAAAACACTTTACCCCAAGCAAAAGGGAGCACTCGCGTTTTTCCTCCGCCGTCACCGAGCAGGTTTAAACACGCTCGACCAGTCGGACACGGGGACGGGGAAGACCCCCGTCGCCGTCAAGGTAGCCTTGGCCCTTGGTCGCCCCGTCGCAGTCATCTGCCCGAAGGCAGTGATTCCTGCATGGGAGCGTGAGTTAGCCGAGGATAACCTCACTGCAATCTGCATCCTGAACCTTGAGTCGTTGCGGACGGGCAAGTCCGGTTACGTTTCCAAGGCAGGGAAGAAGAGATTCAAGTGGTTACTCCCCCCCGACACTCTGGTTTGCGTGGACGAGGTCCACAAGTGCAAGGGGCCATTCACCCAGAACGCTGCCTTGCTGATCGCTCTGATCAAGCAGGGATACAGCGTCCACGGGATGAGTGCGACCTCCTGCGAAGACCCTACCGAGATGCGTCCCCTTGGCCTGATGCTCGGTCTCCACTCAGGTGATGAGAAGGTCGCCGGACTGAAGCGTTGGTGGCCATGGATGAAGGAGCATGGGTGCGTGAAGAACCAGTGGGGATCATGGGTGCTGGAAGATCCATCCCATCTCCCTCGGCTCCGAGCCGAGATGTATTCCACGAGCACTCACCGACTTACCGTGGACGACTTCCCCAACTCTTTCAAACTGAACCGGATCTTCACCATTCCGGTAGAGTTCCGAGACAATGCGCGGATCGTTAAGGCGTATGACAGTCTGGGCATTACGCCCCAGATCGTCGAGGACTACATCGTCAATGGCACCGTGACCGACAGTGGTCATGTGCTGGCGGATATAACCCGCGCTCGGATGTTGGCTGAGTCATTCAAGGTGATCGACATCGCCGAGATGGCGGAGGATCTCATGGCCATTGGCAAGTCGGTAGTGATCTTTGTGAACTACAAGGACACTGTGGATGCCCTCCGCATCCGACTCAAGTGTGACCGGATTGACGGTCGCCAGACAGCCGCTGACCGTCAGAGGGTGATCGACGAATTCCAGTCTGACCAGACCCACTGCATCGTTGTCAACGCTGCTGCTGGAGGCACGGGTATCTCTCTCCACGACACGGTGGGCAACCGACCCCGAGCCGCCCTGATCTCCCCGACATTCAACTGCAAGACTTACAAGCAAGTGCTGGGTAGGATTCACCGGAACGGTGGAAAGACCGACGCAGTGCAGAGTGTGCTTGTCGCTAACGGGTCTATCGAAGAACATGTAATGCGGTCAATCGAACGCCGCCTCCGTAACCTTAACACCCTCCACGACGCATGAGAATAGTCCGCGAAATCTACCCGAACTCCATGCCCATGCTGATCCAAGGAGTGGTGGACGAAGAGAGAGGGTGCGTGACTCCCGAGTCTGTGAAACTTTATCCGGTCATCAACGAACAGGTTCTCCCCGCTTCTCCCGCTGTTGATACAGTGGCGTCCCTGCAAATCGCCCAACGTCTAACCAACCTTATCCACCAAAACTAAAATGTCATTATCAAAAATGCAAAGCCGCCAAGCCACCGAGCACCAGAAACGCTCCGCCGAAATCGTCAAGAACGTAGCCGACCACACGTGGTCGAAGGACACCCTCGCCAAGAACCTCGACGCCCTCTACATGATGGGAATGAGACACGGGTGGGAAGGCGCTCACCATCGCGACCTACTTAATCAAGGCTAGTCATCGTCCAGCCGGAGGAACCGCTCGTGTTCCCCGTGCTCCCGCATCAGCCACTGCAAGCGTTGCTGCCCTTGCGGCGTCCGCATCAGGCGGTCCACGATATTCTTCGTCGGGACTGGGTTCTCCATGAACCCTGTAAACAGAAGCTGTGATCGGCGCTTCCCGTATCTGGCTCCGTTCATCACCTGATACATTTCATTGTTAGAGACTCCGAGACTCCGCATCCCCCGCATCGCTCTGGACAACTTGCTGTTGATCCGCATCCGGCTCTTCCTGATGTCCTTGTGGATGGCCGCAACATCGCCTTCGTTCATGCCCTCCTTCTTTGAGAGTTCACCGAACCTGCGTGAGACTCGGCTATGCTCGTCCCGAAGCTGGTAGATGATCCGAGCAAACTGCGCGGCGGGGTCATTCTTATAGTCCCTTACTGGCAGGGTTTCGTTGAACAGAATCCCGAACGGGGAGTCGGCATAGGTGGTCGAGTCCATGTCCCCAGTCGCAGCCTTGAGGGCTTCCATTGCCTTTATGGGAGTCCTCGGGAAATACGCTTCCTTCATGACATACCCAAATTTTTTCCATGCCTGTAATACTGCGGAGTCTGACGATTCAAAGATGGGCATATCGTCTCGCGTTTTACGGTTTTCACGAACGTCCAAGATTGCTCCTGCAAGGATCTGGTCTCCAAGGTAGGGGTCAAGGAAGGCGGTCGTTGTCAGCTTTCCGATAGCTGTCAGTGGTTCGCCCCTTACGATGTGTTCCATGAACCGGAGGGTCGGGTCCGCGACAATCGAGAAGGGGTTTAAGTAGGTAAGATCCAACGACTGGATTTGTCCATCGTCCATCTTGCGGAGGTAGAACGTGTGGTTCCGAAGGTAAACAGGCACGGACATACGAAACGCTTCGTCTTCCTCTTCTCCCATGTCGGCGAGGACAGCTCGGAGAATCGTGGGAATCGCTATACTCAACCCGCCTACTATGGTCGCGAACGAAAAAAGCCTGTTATACCCCCGAGCTTTGATCACGGAGTTCGGATCATTTATCTCTCGCACTCCCCGCTTGACGGTATTGACCGCGATCCGTGGAACCTCGGCGGTGAACCGGATGAAGGGAGCGATGAGCAACCCTACGCCGGAACTACTGATCTTCTTAACGATCGGGATCGCACGGGAGTAAGACTGGGCAGTGTCCCCGATCACCTCTGCGGCCTCCCGCTTGAGATCCATCTCAGACATACTTCCGTATTTCCCATCTGTCCTACCTGCCTTCAGGTCAGCCTCTTTTGCTTTCCTGAAAACGGCAAGCTCGTGCTCGTAATATCCGATCTTGTAGAAAGCATCCATCGCTGCGGCCAGTCTGGCGGCGGTATCTCCCGCTGCTCTTATCATATGGGCGGGCAAGTTCTTACTCGTTTGGAGGGTCAGTTCTTTTATCTGAGCCTGAACACTGTCGAAGGTCTCTTCACCCCGTATCAATTTGTGCAGGATCTCTGAGCGAACCTCATTGCCGAAGACATCCAGCCCCTCAAGTTCCCGCAGGTAGGCACTCGTCGCCGCCCTGTTGCCTAGAAAGGCGCGGCGAGTTGCTTGCCATGCACTCATCCCCGCTCCCTTCATTGGGTCACCCACGAACACATCGCCGACGGCCCCCCAGTAACCTTGAGCGGGGCCGAAGAAGAACACGTTGCCGAGCATATTGCGGAGATAGAATCCGAATGATCCCAACGTCTTCGCCGCCATCGACCAACCTGTGGCCTTCTGCATTACGGTGAGCGCGGTATGGAGCGCCTTGGACGATGAGTCATTCCCCGCCCTAGTCGTCTGCTGGAACATGGGCTTGAGGCTCTCGTAAATCTCTGGGTCAACATACAGCCCAGCCAATGGGTTCAGTCCACTGTCAGCCCCAGACGAAATGATCTGGCGGTAGTGGCCATACTTCCCAAAGTCTTTGGCCGCGTTCATTTTATGTTCCCCACTGGTGAACAACCATCCTCCCTTGATCCCCTGATCCCGCATCGTCTCAAGGAAAGATTGGTGGGAGGCGATCTTGGAGACAGTGGCAAAAGCGTAGAGCAGGTTGTCCACGCTGTCCTCTGGTAAGTTGTTAGCCCCCATGAGGTCCGCGAGCGGTTTGGGAATAGTGGCCCTGCCTTCAAGGTTCTTGGTTATCGCCATGAGACCGTCGGACATCTTGGGTGCTACCGTCTTGGGCATACCTGCTAACTCAAAGGCCGAGGCAAAGTCCTGTGGGCCAGTCTCGGTATCATAAGAAAGAAGGAACTCGCTAATCATCTGGTAGCCCAGTGACTTGCCGCCTCTTTGTTTGGAGTTGTAAAGCCTCTCGGCTTCGGCCCTAGCGTCTGACTCTGAGAGGAAACTACTACCTTTCATCAGGCTGTCGGTCTTGGACTCGATGAACTGATCGCGCATGAACTCGATCGCAGCGGCCCTGATCTCTACGTCCGCTTCCTCTGTGGATTTAAGGATTCGCATGACATAATCGGTATCCGAAAACATCTCGTATCTGCGGGTAACGTAAAGCCCCATATTGTTATCGAACTTAACCGCCAGCCCTTCTTTGCGGCGACCGAACAGGTCACGGGCGGTGGCCGATAACTCGTCAGTCAGTCGGCGGAGGTCGAGCAATACAGAAAACAGATCGGGGGATTCCGTCTGGATCTGCTTGAGTGCTGCGTCACGCTCCCGCATGAGGTGCTCCTTCTTGGTATTGAAGGATGCCTTTATGTCGTCGTCATATTTCTTATCTGCCAGTTCCTCTTCCGCTTCCCTAGTGACCGTGCTGAGATCCTTCTCCTGCTTCATGGCCGCGTCCCGTTGCGTCCTTGCGTCCTTGAGAAGATCGGCCTGCCTTACAGGGTCAGGCTCCGTGGTCTTGATATTATCACGAGCGAGGTCATGCGCGTTCTCGATTGCTGTCAATTTGACTGACAGGTCATCGTCATGCCTCTTGCGAAGCACACTCTTATCCGCGTCCCGAGCGTCCGCGATCGCGCCGTCTGGGTCGGGGTCGATATTGTCCGTGGTTCCGGTGGCTTTCTGGATGACCTCCCACGGCACCTTATCGGAGTCGTAGTCTTTCTCGATCGCGGCCTTATACTTGTAGTGGTATTCCTCGATCATCTTGTCAGTGGTGCGAAGGAACGCATCCCGCTGCCTCGTGAACCGTTGCACGGAGGGGTCGGTATCCCCAACAAACAACCGCTTGAACCACCCGTTCACTTTCTTGAACTCGCCTGCTTCAGCGAGTGGAAGTTCCAACAGTTCGATGAACTGACTGTAGTCTACTCCGGCGTCATTGAAGTCAGACGGGAGGTCCGACTCGGCTCCAAAGATGCCTGACGGGAGCGCAGCATACTCCGTTCTGAAGCGACGATATTGTTGCTTCCTTTCTCTCCACCTTCGCCAAGCTGTCTTCTCTACATGGTCGGGTCGGGGCAGTAGAATCAAGTCGGTCCTTCGGCTGTCCCTGTGGGCAGCCGCCTCGGCCACGGTATTAAACTCACTAATTACATTTCGATACACGGCATACTCGTGCATCACAGGCTTTGAGGATGCGTGGAACGGGCCGTCCTCACGGCCCATGAGAACTACATCCGGC
>Ga0098039_1000372_pt1 | contig 19516 bp, 18 predicted proteins | sample 6_EtaG_FD_75047 | JGI IMG/M metagenome (GOLD analysis project Ga0098039, IMG submission 75047) | Marine viral communities from the Subarctic Pacific Ocean - 6_ETSP_OMZ_AT15160 metaG | ecosystem: Environmental > Aquatic > Marine > Oceanic | place: Pacific Ocean | collected 2015-01-08 | reverse complement strand
TCCATACAGCAATTAGAAACACTGCTATGCTACAATGGCTCAGTAAATAGACAACAAGAAATTATGATAATTGACTAATGCACCATCCTTTGGTGACACATCCTTCCATTCACCAAGACAGAAAATTCGATAGGCATCAGATCCATACTTTCCGATCCCGTAGAGAACATCTGGATCATCTCTCCACGACTTCTTGAGGTAACCATCAGACATCTTGACGAGAGCCTTAGAGCGTCTCTCAGATAGTCCTAGCGGTTGTATCATTTTCTGAATTTCGGCGGGATCTGCCTTTGAAGCAGACTTGGGACCTGGGTATCGTTTGAAAAACTTCCATATGTAAGGTTCTGCATCTACCCTGCGAGTTAGATTACAAAAAATACAAGCGACGAAGAGCCTCCACGGATCATGCCACAGCTTCTCCTGAATTAGATTATAAGGAGACTTAGGGGGTTTCCACATCTGATCACCAGATTAAACATATCATATATCTAAAAACTGTTCAATCATCTAGATCTCTGCCTTTTTTAAGAAGATTGTTTCTTTTTTCTCGTCTTTTGAGGCTCTACCAACGCTATTAGCGATTCTATCTTTTTATCAATTTCGTCTAATTGTTTACCATGATGGTCAATAAATGACTTTAAAGCTCCAACCTTTCCTAACAACTGATTAAAGTCAATATCAACTGACTTCTCTTTTTCCGATATCTCTCTAGATACTCTTGTATAATACTCAAAGGTGTCTTTTCCATTGCTCTCAGCGAAATTCTTAACGAGGGCTTCTTTTACGATATTCATGTAGTCCTGAAGTTCGTTTATTTTTTCATTTTTTGATATCGCCTCCTGTGTAAGTGATTGAAGACTTTGTTCAGTAGATCTTAGCAGGCTCGCCAGCGATTCTCTCTGAATTTTTAATTTTTCTAAATTATTCAACTGCGACACGTATTATCCTCCAAAAGATAACAAGTAATAATAAAAAGAGATCTCAATAAAGTAAATTACCAAGACCTCTTCGTCTATCTCTTTTTATCAACGAGTAAGCTAACTTTTATAAAGAATTTTTTTTAAGGATCTTAGGTGATTATCAAACTTACAAAAATCACTGTTTACGTAGCTTACAGCAAGAATTCTCGCTCTTCCGTCTGGATCATCAAAGATAAACTCAAATCTTCCCCCAGGGAGTCTCCTTGCATCATCAAGTCGAAGTCCATTCATCATGAGAAAAGCAGAAAGAGGAAGATCTGAGGTTGTGTATTTATTGTTATCTGGCATTTGGATATTGATTGTGTATTTATAAGTATTTGATCTTCCAACTATTGATACCGCTTACCTGTCTAGACAATACAACGGCATGTTTTTTACTTCATCAAGAAGTGTCGGTAAATCCAGACCCGCACAATCAATTTTATTCTTAGTAAAATTATAGTGATTACAAAATCCGTGGAACCTTCCTCTTTCACAGTCTTTGTGTACACTGGTCTCAAGATCAATATGACCGTGAGTGGTGAGGCACTGGGGATACTCTAGCGGAATTCCAACACCAATATGAATCGCCTTCCACAAGACTTTCAACGCAGCAAGCTGAACTGGATAAAAATCTAGAAACGGGCTTAGGGTTCGGCCGTGAACATGTCCACTCTCTTGGACCGGTCGTTCGCCATGCCCATGCTTGACATACCAGTCTTGATATTTGAGATAGTATGCGTTGGAAATCTCCACGCCGATCCCCTTTAGGTTACCACCTTCATAGCGAGGAATGCCAGCATGCCATGCCTTGTGCTGAGTGTCCAGCATTTGATATATTGTACCATCATTATCGATGCAAAAGTGTACTGAGACGCCACGATTATTTAAGACCTTCGCGCAAGATTCTGAACTGAGACACACGTCCCAATGGTTGACGAACATGGTCGGTTTTCGATCGGGCTTTCCTGAATAGTCGGTGTAGCATCCCTTGTTAGATTTCAACCCATCGTCTTCATCCCAGAGGATCACCTTGTCCCACTCAATCGGGATGAAGTGTCCATTGTGAACAATGTGTTTGTCTCCGGCTCGATAAGAATTTCTCGATCGAGATGGATTATAGTCAGAAATATTGGCTTCTCTCTCTGTCCAGAGCCTACGATAAGTCATTGGGCCGACCAGACCGTCTGCAGTCAATCCATTATCTTTTTGCCATCTTTGAACTGCCTTTACCAAGTTAAAATCAAACTCTTCACAGCCGAACCACGCTGGATCCCACCCGAGACTGTCAGCACTTGACTTGTTATAGAAATTCTTATCAACTGTCATATGATCCTGCTTAATACACTTTTTGCAATATCTGAATGACTCTCACCCGCATTTTTTGTTTTACCTCCGGCAGCTTCAACTTTTTCAACTAGCCAGGGAATGTCTTGCCATGACGGAAGCGGATCTCCCCAGGCTCCGGGGTTGGCATATATCATTTTTATATTTCCCGGTAGTTCAGGCCAGCGGGATTCAGGAGAGCTTCCTACCTCAGGATCAGCGAGCCAGGTCAGGTCAAAACTAGAAGACCTGAGTGCTTTTTTTACTCCTCGTGCTCCCGCACTCCAGCCACCAAGAATCCTTATTCCCTGATTGAGATTGTGCTCTCCGAGAAAGCTTTCTATATCACCTTCTAAGTCTGCGAAATCTGAGCTATGGTTTCTTGCAAGAATTACAATTCTCGACTTTGATCCGCCCTTTCCGATCGCCTTTATCATCTTTGCAACATGGGGTTGCTCTCCATAGCTAGGACTACCAACGCCAGGATAAAAAAATGTAATGGGTAGCGTAGAGCCAGACGTCAAACCAGGGGGAGTAAATATCAAATTTCCATTTTGAGTTGTGGTTTCCCGGGGAATCTCACTCGCGTCAGGGTCTGCCTGTTCCGTCATAGACATCGATTTTAGCCAATCAGAAATCTGCTGGTTCACAGGCTTGTCGCTGGTGTAACTTTTACTAGGGCCTTCTGGCCATCCGCCGTGTGATGTAGGACGATCAAGGTAGAGGTTTTTTGGAGTACCTTTTTGATAGGGGCCGCTTGCAGAGCTTTTCTTTTTCTTTTTTTTCTTTCGTCTCTCTGCCAGGATCTCTCTGATGTATTCCTGCAATACGTTTTCTTCTCTGCAGCCAGGCTTCCGCTCTCTAGTCTTTTTCATAGTAAGCTCACCTCGTGCATAGAATAACTATCCATCAAACCTCCTAACTACGACTGCATCTCATCCTCGTTAGTGGGATATCAATAACTTATCATGCAGTCAATTTACTTCTTGAGAAATGACATCTCCCATTCCCTCTATCACATAATCTGAAGCACTCACGTTTTCATACACTATCTCACCGCTCAGTTTCTCAAGATTTTCTATCCCTATCTTTTGCATTGCTCTTACTAAAGCCTCATCCGGATTACTACCAAACGCTTCCACATGAAGCGTATATCTGTATAGTTTCATCTTATTCTTGTCTTCCACCTTTGCTCTCCTTACAAGCTATTCTAAATCAATGTCTACATCGATATTAACATTGATTTTTGGCACCCTTAGCTGATTTGCTAAGTTGTGTTTCTTTGCCTCTGCGGCGTCTAAAAACCAGTCTGCGTGACCTTTCTTGTGAACTAGCTTTAGAAAATAATCATCTTTCTTTCCACAGTTTCTAGCCATCATTGTATAAACTTTTTGATTGAGCCTTTCTGTTTCTTCGGCTGATGCCTTTATCTCTTCCACCTTTCCAATCTCCATTGAAGAGACGTCGTGAATCATTATCGTGGCATCTGGATCCATAAATCGTAATCCCTCCTCACCGAAAGAAAAGAGAATTGCTCCACACGACATCGCCTTTCCCTCAACCACAGTGGCTACAGAAATCTCTGCATGCTTAATAGTACTTATCATTGCCATCAGGGAGTAGACCTGACCTCCATATGAATCGATGATCACCGGAATTATCTGCTGCCCTGTGTTGTGAGCTAAGGCAATTTGTTCCTGAAATTCCTTTGCTGATTTTTCATCAAATTTATTTACTCTGACAATAACTGGATTTTTTCTTAGCTCATATTCCTTTAAAAGAGGAGAGATCTTAACTGTCCAATGCACACTGTATCCTAAAAAGAGATTCTCACTACAACCGCATGATTGAATAGTCTATCTCCAATCCATTAAGAAATAAATAGGGCTTCATGTCTATGCATAACTTAATATCAGCAAGATCAAATAATTTATCCTGCACGCATGTCAGAGAGAGAAGCTTTTCCCCACAACCGCAGGTGTTGGTGGCTGCCGGGTTCTGAAAGACAAAACCCTTTCCTTCCAGTCCACTCTGGTGATCCAAGGTGATGCCAGAGAGATAAATCGTGCTCTTTCGGTCTAGAAATACCCGGAATCCATCATATTCGATCACAGTGTCCCCTTCCTGCTCCTCTGTGAAGTCCATCACATAGGACAACCCAGAGCAGCCTCCGCCCTTAATTCCCAGGCGAAGTCCCATCGCAGGGTTGCCTTCTTCGTTGAGCAGCTTGCGCACTTGGATACCGGCATCGTCAGTGACGGTCACAAGGTGCATAAGTTCAGATGTTGTCATCCGCACTTACCACTTCCGCATGCAGTACACATCACACATCCTTCTTGATATCTTAGGGAATCCTCGGCCCCACAATTTTCACAAGTCGTCTTTCCGGGAACAGTACCATCCTTGATATAGCTTTTAAGAACTCGAGAGATCACCTTAGAAAATGAAAACATATCCATCTCTCGATCTTTTTGAAGCTGTTCAACAACATAGTGAATTGAAGCACCGTGACGGAGAGCTAATGAGATGGTTCTCGTAAATCCGGCATGATTAGGATTATCAAATACTGAAACGATATCCTTTATCACAAATTCATCACCATTTTTCCCCACTCGAAGATCATAAATAGAGTTTCGAGTTTTTCTTGGATGCTTTACAATGATTCCTTCCCTGTACTTTCTGGGAATCTCTATGTACTTTTGAAGACCTCCCATGACCTCATAGGGCCTACCATCCATAAGTCCAACAAGAATGGTCCAGTCTTCACCTTTAATTGACGCGTGATGAATGGAGCACGTTAATTCTTTGGGCCGGAAAGGAGCATCATGCGTCCTAAACCTGCTTTTTTTCCTTTTGATAAGCACACCTGAACGACATCCATCTCGATATACAGTAACTCCTTTACAGCCAGACTTCCATCCTGTCATGTATATCTTCTTAACAGTCTCAATGTCAGTATCAGATGGAATGTTAGTTGTGTTAGAGATTGCGTGACAGACCCACATTTGTGCTGCTGCTTGCATCTTTACCTTGGCGACCCAATTAACATCACCTGAGATTGCTTTTGAGTATGGGCTTAGTCCCTCAAGCTCCTCAAAGGGCAACGTTTTTATTTCGTCTTTCTGTTCCTTCATCCACTTTTCAAATCCATGATGATAAACGTCATATTCCTGCCATCGATCGCCTGAATCGTCAACAAAATCTACTCTTCCATCGAGATCGTTTTCAGTTAACTTTTTACGACGGGTATACTTTAGCATATATGCCGGCTCAATCCCGCTGGTGGTTTGCGTAAGAACAGAAACTGATCCTGCTGGTGCTGTTGTCGTCAGAGCAATATTACGACGACCAAACTTATGGCTCATCTCATATATGTCAGGCGCCTCAGCCCAGATTCTTTCTAAAAACTCATTCCCTCGCTCCTTGTCGTGATCATGAATTTCAAATGCTCCTCTTTCCTTTGCCATGATGCAGGAAGACCGATATGCATTTACTGCTAAAGTCCTATAAAAAAGTCCAACGGTCTCAATAGATCTATTAGATCCATATTGAACTCCAAGCGCTGCTAAGGCATCTCCCACTGCAGTGACTCCTAAGCCTGTTCTTCTTCCAAGCTTAGCCATGGTTGCAATATTTTTCCATAAATCAATTTCAATCACCTTGACAGCAGTAGGCTCTGGGTCATTCTTTATTTTTTGAATAATTTTTTTAACCTGCTCTATCTCAAGATCTACCATGTCATCCATGAGACGCTGGGATTTTTGAACTACGTCTCCCATCTTCTCATAGTCAAATTCTGCATCACTTGTGAAAGGGTTCTTAACAAAGGAAAGAAGATTTATAACCATGAGTCGACAACTATCATACGGAGACAAAATAATTTCTCCGCATGGGTTCGTAGATGTAGACCCAAATCCTTCTTCTTCATATATGTCAGAAGGAGTGCAGCGCCTGGCTGTATCCCAAAATAGCAATCCGGGCTCAGCACACTCATAAGCAGATGAGATTATCTCCTCCCACAGCTCCTGTGCATCAACCCAGGCTTCAACCAGCGGCTCAGAGTCTTTCTCAACTGGAAATCTTAGGCGTACCTTATCCTTTGAATTAACTGCAGCCAGAAACTCATCTGTTAATCTAATCGAAATGTTTGCACCGGTCACTTTTTTAAGGTTTCTCTTTATGTTTATAAACGTCTGTATGTCAGGGTGATGAACTGAAATCGTCATCATCAACGCCCCTCGACGTCCTCCCTGGGCAACCTCTCTACATGAATTAGAAAATCTTTCCATAAAGATCCTAATTCCATCAGTCGTTTTAGCAGCGTTAGCGGTAGATAATCCTTTAGGTCGAATTGTGGAGATATCAAATCCCACACCGCCCCTGCGCTTAGCAATCTGAACAAGCTCCTGATCCGTCTTAAGAATTCCTCCGTATGAGTCATGAGGTGATTCAATCACAAAACAATTAGAGATCGATTGGATCTGATAGGGGTTTCCAATTCCAGACATCGGTGAGCCCTGCGGAACTACATACTTAAATTTTTCAAAGAGAGCATAGATCTCATCTGCTGGCATCGGGTTTGGATACTTTTTCTCAATTCTTGCAAATTCCTTTGCTAGCCTTCTGTGCATTTCGTCTGGCGTAAATTCAAAATAATTTCCAAGTTTATCACAAAGAGCATATTTGGTGGCAAACACATTTGCTGCAAGCTCATCCCCGTTAAAATATTCAATGCTTTTGCTTACAACCTCTTCAAATTTAGCCACGGACTCTCCCTTAGTTTCTATTTATCTCATCCCACTTAGATTTTAGCAGCTCTTTCATTGAATTATCATGAGCTTCAATCACCTCGTTAACAGACATTTCCCCTGAATTTTCAACAACAGTTATCTTTGACATCGCTGTATTGATATTAATTGGAAAAAGCATCCCATCCCGTCCGGCTCGATTTTTAGCAACAAACAGCCTCCCGACTCCTGAGGTCTTTTCGGCGGCTTTTCTAGAAAGTGAAACCACAACATCGGCCACCATAGCTTTTCCATAGGCCTCAGACATGTTTTCCAAACCAACTATGGCTGAGTTCGCCGAATCTCTATTTGCCTGAGACGCCGTCCAGATCGGTAGGTTTAAATCCATCGCAAGATTTCTAATTTCCTCATAAATTAGTTTTAGCTCATGTCTCATGGAATCATATTTTCTAGTCGATCTCATGATATCAGCATAATCAATTATAATCATGTTGGGAACAAAAGATTTTAAAAGTAATTTTTCAATGTGACTGCGAAGGGTTGTCACTGTAGCGGAGCCTGTTGGGTATGATTTAATTATTAACCTTCCAAGGTCCATGTCTTGATATTTTTGGATTATTTCCGATTTTCTTTCAATCACCTCATTGCTGGGTATGCTGCAGAAATTTGAATCATATCTTAGACCAACTGCGTTCTCAGATAGCTCAAAAGTATAGTGAATTATATTTTTTCCTCGACGCAAGGCTTCAGCACCTAAAGAAACCAAAAAGTGAGATTTTCCTACGCCCGTATTAGCTGTGATAACTCCAATCTCTCCCCTTCCCAATCCGCCATTTAGAACATCTTTTTTATCTAATTCGGAAATTCCTGTTGGACATGTGCTTCTCTTTATAAGAGAAAATCTAGACTCCATATCCTCAAAAAAATCATGCCCAACTGAGTGTGGTAATCCAAGCGCACATGCCTCTTTCATTCGAAAGACAACTCCGTCAAAGTTTCCCTGATCAATATCCGTAACCGCAAGCTCTAGCGCATCTTTAAAGGCCTGCCTTTTGCAAAAGTCAAGAGTCTTATCCTTAACATATTTGAGATCTCCCATGTCCGGATTTGTCTTTATTCTATGCAAAAAATCAATTATCTGATCTCTTAGAATAATATCCTTACTCTCTCTAAGCGAATCCCTGATAATGGTTATCAAGATAGGCATCGTAGGGAAATCTTTGTATTTTGAAAAATATGTAAAGTACTTATCAGAGAGATATCTCAGATAATTAAGCTCAAAATATGAGGGATTCATGATCTCAGTCATCTGAAGTGACCACGGACTGTCAGTCATAAGAGACTGAAATATTTTCTCTTGAAAGGCCTTTCCATACTGTTTGAAATATGTGGGAGACTGATGGGGAGATACTTCTTCAGAATTCATGTCTAGAGATCCATTGTGCTAAATGATAAGAAAAGTCGATCAACATCAAGAGTTTGAATTCCCTCTCTGATCAGTGTTCTCATTACAGAGATTTTATCTCTAACAGGATTGAAAGTATCAATTGTGTCGTCAATATTCTTAATTTGATAAGCTGACAGATTATTTGTATCTAGATACATCAGCTTCCAGTTTCTTTTGACTATGTCTTCATTTGACAATATCTCTTTATAAATTTTAGGAATACGTTTACCCATTGACATTTTCTTAGATTCATTAATGATATCATCTATTGTCATGCTCTGACTCGACGCCATGCCAGAGAATCTCTTAGATACTGTCTTAATCCCAGCGCCTTTTATTCCCCCTATGTTATCAGAGGTGTCTCCGCATATTGCTCTAGCGAGACAAAAATTATTAGCAGAGATACCGTTCTCTTTTAAAACAGTTTCTGGTAAGATAAATCTTTTTTTTGAAAGAGAAAACATGCTAACATTTTCATTCAAAAGCTGATAAAAATCCCTATCAGAAGACACGATCACCTTCTTGTTATCTTTAAGCTTGTATCTAGCTAGATAGCCTATTACATCATCAGCTTCACAGTCAGGTACGTAGATTTGAGATACGGGAGTCTTTTTTAAAATTTCCACAATTACAGAAATTTGATTATTCCTACCCTGAACAGAGTCTGGAATTTCATCACCATAAAATCTATTTAGTTTTTGGGCCCGTCGCTGGGCCTTATACTGCGAATATATCGCTCTTCGACGACTAGAACCCCCACCCTCCCAGATAACAATAACCTGTGATGGTCGAAGCCGCTCATTAAGAAGCCTAATTCCATTTAAGAAACCAACCATTCCGCCGGCGTGGTGTCCATGTATGCTCATGGAGGGGTTGGCTACAAAGTGACGTGTAAAGAGATTAAGAGCATCAACTAGGAGAACTGTTTTCACTTCTCAAGTTCCACAGTCTCCCCTAAGCTCACCGAGAGTGACCTAATCTCCTCATAAGATTCATGGTCTATATCAAGATTATCGACGGAAAATATCTTAATCATAACTTTTTCCAGAAGATCATCAATGTATGGAGCATACTCTGGAGATCTCACGATCTCATTAAACTTAGGTTTGTGAAATTTTTTCTCAGAGAGAATTTCACCTGTTTTTGTATCAGTTATTGTAATGCACTTCCAAGAACCTGTACCTGATACTACGACTTCTTTTCCATCGATGACCTCGGGTCCGTGCTTTCTCAGAATGTCAAACATCTGCTCATGCTCTTTGATCCCGACTCCAAAATGAATCTCAAAATCAATCTTTCGAAACGGAGGCGCAACCTTATTCTTAATTGTCTTGGCCGAAACGTGAATTCCAATTACGTCGTCGCCGTCTTTTATCTGCTGCCCAGCTCCGAGCTTGATTCTTGTTGAAGCATGAAATGGAATCGCCTTTCCCCCAGGAGTTACATCAGGATCTCCATACATCACTCCAATCTTTGTTCTAATCTGATTGAGAATGACAAACAGCACATTCTGATTTGCAATTACTCCTGTAATCTTTCTCATCCCCTTTGAGATGGCACGAGCCTGCAACCCAATAGACTCCTTGTCATAGTCGCCAATTAGCTCTGCCTTTGGGGATGACGCAGCAACTGAATCCCAAATGATAGTAATTGGAACGTCCTTGTCCATCGCCTTCGCTTTCATTATGGTTGCCTCAGCAATAGACAGAACCTCTTCAGTACAGTGTGTATCTACATACACGAACCGACTAGAGACATCAACACCCAAAAGACCTAAATTTTCAACAGACGTAGCATTTTCAGTGTCAATATAGACAACAATTCCACCCATATTCTGGGTGGTTCTAGCAATCTGAGTCGCGATGTGAGACTTGCCAATAGAAGGAGGGCCAAAAATCTCAACAATTCTTCCCTCTGGAAGACCTCCATCCCGTCGATTAGAGCAAATATAATCTAAGAGCTTAGATCCCGTACTAATCCACCTTTTAACGTGTGTAGGAGAGGTATCAGCACTTAGATTATACGCGATTCGTGATCCGTGCTCTTTGTTAAGAGCCTCAATTAGATCAACAGTAAAATCCTGTGTTTTTCCATTAGCATTTATCTCTTTTTTTCTTGACATCTTAAATCTAGCATATTAAAAATACACTCTCATAGAAGGTTTGTTCATATAAATCCTGGCGAGAAATAATCTCGCCAGGATAAGTCAGACACGTATGAGACTACTCGCCCATCAAATCTGCAAATGCATCGTCTAGATTCTTATATTTGCTATTTTTGGGAGTGTCACTTCCGCCAGAAGATTCAGAGTCACTACCACCTCTAGAGGTACCGGAACGAGAGTCTTCTTCTCCTTCGAAGGATCCATTAATCCAATCACTTACAATCTTTGAAAGCTCATCATAAGACTTGCACTCATACATTGTAGACACGTCTGGGATATTATCCATCCATCCATTAGCTTGCTCAGCTGTGGTTGAGAGAGGCGATGTCCGCCCACGAGGAAGTACCTCAGTGGTAGCCCACTTCTTTCCAGGCTGCTTATTACAGCTAACCTTGATATCCCGACCATCAGCATGATCTGTGATATCGCCATAGTCTTCATCAAGCATGATATTCAGAAGTGACTGATATACCATCTTGCCGAATCCCCACACCTGAACACCCTTGTCTTCCTCCCCTCTAACAATCACGGGAGCATAGCACCGCATCTTGGGGTAGAGCTTCTTAGCTAGCTCATAAGATTCTTTTGTACCTTCATCCCGAAGCTTGGTAATTAGCTCCTGAATGGGATCGGGATCTCCAAACTGGTAGGGGGCTAGAAGCCCTGGATTGCTACCGATGTTATAATAAAACCACAGCTCCTTAAAGGGCTGTCCGTCATTATCGGGAAATGATAGAAGCCGAACTGTATGCTCCTCTCCCTCTTTGGGACGCCACGTAGACGACGTCCGACGATTGTTTCCACTAAGCTGATCAAGCTTACGCCTGATTGCATCAAAATCAACTGCCATTTTTTAACTCCTTAATGTTTATAATGTAGTTTTTAATTTACTTGTGCTAAGCACAACTTAAAGATACCCAACAACAGGGTAATGTTCAAAATTTATTGTTTAGTTTTTAGATTTCTTTTTACGTGATTTCTTCTTCTTTGATTTGGGTTTGCCAGCTGTACCGGTTGCAAACGCCTTTGCCTGCTTAACAATTCCCTTAGGAGCGTCTGGATTAACAAGACTTCCTCCTCCAAAAAAGCTAGCATTTCTCTTAGTGAGTTTTTCATAACTTTGACCACTCCCCGCTCCAAGAGGGCCGGTCCATCCTCCGACTCCACCTGAGGTGGAAGCCTCGTTTTTCTTAATTACCTTCTTCTTTTTTTTTTGGCTTCTGCTAGCTTTTCACGAAGTCTTCCCCTGATAAATTCCCTAAAGAGAGACTCTGTCACTCTGGGATGACTGCCATGTGTTCCGACATGCATTTTTTGTTTAACCACAAATCCTTTGAGAAACTCTCCGTCATCTGACTCTTCTCCGGCGCGAGACATCAAATATGGTTCGTAAACCGCAGAGCCTCCCAGCGTAGAGATATAATTAGATTCATTGCTTTCTAGATCGATGGCCTCTCGAATAAATCTCTGTAACAGTTCCTTGTTTGTAATCATGATACCTTCTCCTAATTCCTGTTGTGATAACGTCTCAATCTGAGACATGGGTCTTTCCCACACGGGGACAGCTCCACTTTGATAATTTTCTATGTCACTCACATCCACCCTTGATGCGTATTCCAATGGAAGACCTGCGCTGGCATACACTTCCTTTTGATGATCATAGTCATCAATTAGGTCACCCAATAAATCAATCCTCAACGGAACATATAAAAGCCACTCAGTAGCCTCACCTACCGGGCCTGGGAGCCAAGAGGCACCTTTTTCTAAGAGCCACGCTAAGTCATCCATAAACCACTCAGAAAGTGCTCCTAGCCGGAGCTTTGATCTAAACCCAGCAATTCCTCCCGTCGAGCTTCTGCCCAAGGACTGACGAAGACGTTGAGCAACTGTCATCCCAGGGGCCATGTATGAGCCCTCGACACCGGCGAGCCTGGCCGCCTTTGTACGCTTAAAGACTGTCATGATGTGCTTCAGTTTATTTAGAGCTCCAGTTACACTTATCACTCCGCTCAATGTCTCAGTTCCGCCAGGATCTGGTGACATCTCCAGAAGCCGCTGAAACAGGTCGATGAGATTGGTACCTATCGAGCCGATCCAGCCTTCTAGTTTGTCACGGGTCTCGTCACTCGGAAGCGTTAAGAAATCCTGAATTGCTGATGCTGATCTTGACATATCATCATCAAGCTGTTTGACATTCCAAGTGGCGGCGAGTCCAGCAGCAGCATCTCCAAAGACTGGGACGGCTCCTGCAACTGCCATGCCGATATCGCCCAAGACATCTGTCCCGACATCAGCAGCCCAGCCGAGAGTCCCCTCGTCTATTCGCTGGGGATCAGGTAGGTCAAGCAGGCTGTATCTTTTTGTCACTCTTTTCTCCGACACATTTGGTGCCAGCAATCTAGCTCTCCTGGCTGTTCGAGCATATCTAGGCATCTTAGATGTAAGAGGCAAAACCTCTATATCTACATCATAAATATCAAGCTCTTCCTCTTCTTGCTCAGGAAACATCATCCAGTCTTCATAATCTTCAAACCCTCTGTTAACTCGAGCAAGATAGGAAGAATATGTTGAATCAGCGCCCTGGCTGGGGGTTCCTTGATTTCCTCTATAGTATGGCTTCTTTCCGCCACCTATTTTATCTTTATAGTCATCGCCACCGAGCATCGCTCCGGCTAGGGGGACAGCTATTCCGCGGCCTGAGTATTGCTGATCAGATTTTGTCTTCGCCATATTATTAATTATAGCGAAGGATCACAGATTATACTTTTTCTTCTTCTTGCACAAGCCGAACAGCTTGTTGCAACAGCAAAGCAAGCTGAGTCTCATGACCCACATAAAATTTATTTTCATCAAAGGCCGGTCCAAAGCTAGTGGCAATTGCTAGCCACTCATCCTGACTCAGGACCACACCAAAAGACTGCAGAATAAAGAGACTCTGGTGAGGAGTTGACATCCGCTCTATATCCGGATTGTATTTGTAAAGCTGTCCAAGCTTTTCTCGATGCCAATCAGAATCCTGGGGTAAGAACAGGTCATTTCCGTCGAGATCTCCAATCTTTCCTATGTTGTAAAATAGAGACACAAGGATCAGAGAGCCAATTGGTGTATTCCACTTCATTACCTCATCAAGCGATCTAATAATTCTAAAGGTGTTTAAGGCATTTTCAACCAGACCTCCGGTCTTGCACGTGACCCACGTGTTTCTATCCCTACTTGGGCACATCACAATTCGGTCTCCAAGCTCATCAAGAAGACCAGATATGGCTTCAGCATTCACATCGGTCTTTTCACATAACTTTGTAAAGAGATTCCAGTTTCTTTCAATTTCAGATAAATTATCGCTCATAGTGTAATCCAGATATAAGATATCAACATTGAGTCAAATGTTCATCAAGAAAATGACCAATTTAGCTCACAGTTTCAACAGAAAGGGGAAAATTCACAGAAAATCCCGAAATTTTTACACCTCTATCAGCTATCCTCTGAAGATCTACGAGGTTTTTCTCTTTTACATCAAGCACCAGAGAGTCGTGGATGATGAACATCGGTATCACCTCACACCCAGCATGTGAAACCATCTCTAGAAAATTTGAAAATCCCAGTAAGGCTGCGTCAACACCAGAGGATTGCACCTTATTATTGACAAGAACATTTGATCTTGAGGATGACGGAAATATTTTTCTGCCATATAGATTAAGAATATGACCATTTTCTGAAAATTCTTTCTTTAGGCTTCTTCCGAGACTCGAGATATTAAAAAACTTTTTCACCTCCTTGAGAACGTCACTGGCTTTGTTAATGTCTAGCTGCGTTGTCTCCTGAAATCTTCTAGGAGATATTCCAAACATCGCACCTAGTGTCGCTTCCTTTACAACAGCCCGGGAGATGTCATTCTTGAAAACCCTGCTAGCAATATAACTGTAGATATCTCTAGGTGGGTCTTGCCCTTGTGAAGCTAACAGAACACGAGGTTCCAAGCTGACAAAATCCACCTGAATAACTTTGCCTCTTGGATATCTTGACTTAATTATTTTTCGGTTGTCTTTTCGCAAGGTGAGAATGTTTGGACCTGACTTTACCGTTAATCTTCCAGTTACAGATGCGGTGCGACTATAGCGCGGCGGATCTAGCATATCTCCCTTGGTCGGTTTGAATCCTGCAAGGGTAGACCTAACAGTTGAATGTGCCTCGGAGTTCATCAAATCATTCAATAAGCTCGTATCGATCTTGGATGATCTTAGCTCTAGGATTAACTTTCTACCTACCTGAAACTCCTGCGTATAGTACGTCCCATCTATCTCCTCAAGAACCCTCCAGAGCTGATCCAGAAGCTCAGAGACGTATCTGTGGAAGACCCGAGGAGGCAGCACCCACTGCCACTTGATAAATCCAGGATCCCCGCCTCGGACTTCCTGCCAGGCGGTCTCATATCTCTCTCCTGGGCTGGCTGACACCTTCACCTGAAGAGCTTCGAGAATCTCGTCGAGAGAAAGGTGACTCGAGTGTGGGCCCCCAAAGACCATGACATCGGACGGGAGAGATGAGACCCACTCAAACTCACCGGTACCCGCGTAGCTTATCAGGTGACTGTCGGCACCCAATACGTCTCGATGCAAGCATAGCCTCATGTTAGAATTGTATCTCTAGAGGATCAACTGTTCACAGATATCACAAGCTGACGTTAGTTCCGCCGCTGTCCTCTGTCTCCATCACCTGTTTGATTCCGGTTAACAGCGCGCGCTTGGAGAAGATCTTTCCTGAGTTCATTGGGTGAAGCCCAGCAGTAGACTTATATTCTCCGGCCCGAATCGTGTGAGACAACTTTGTTATGCCGTAGACCTGCTCAAGTGTGGTGCCCGTGCCCAGTCGAACAAAAAATTGCTGAGCGTAGGCAAGCAGTGGGCAGCCAAGAGAATTAATGGTTAGGAGGGCTGGGATTAGAGTCATGCTAGCCACATCACCGGCGGCTCCCTGCCCGGATTCGACCTGACCTTCCCTCTCCTTCTGATAGGCCGCGACTATCAGGGAGTCGGCCACACCGCCGGTGGTGGTGCCACGTATGTCAATCGTTGAGATGGCAGAGTGGGCGATTCCATACATTATGGTTGGAATATTATTTGAGATTATGGTGTGGGCGAGATCCGTGCTGATGCCCTCCATTGAGGCTTGCTTGATCTCGACACTCGAATCTCCGGTGACGGAGGCCACCACCGAGTCGACCACATCATCTAGTGACGTCGATGCCGTCGAGCCCGCCTCAGCATTAACCCTATCAAGTGCCTCGGACTCAGACTCTCTCTCTGCCCTCTCCAGGATCTTCTCCTCGTCGTCTGAGTCAGACTGGGCGCTGTCGGATCCCGACTGATTCCCTGAGTTCATGATCGCTTGCTCACCCTCAGCCAGAGACTGTAACACGAAAGACTCTCCGGTGTAAGGGGAGGCCTTTTCGTCGACGATGTGAATCCGCATGATGGTCTTAGTGCCGTCTTCGATGGCTGATCCGTCATCCGATAGCTGGAGAGAGGGTAGCGACTCAATCATATAAGAGACTATGGGTGGCTTAAACTCCTGCTTCGGACACCCAAGCTCATTTAGACGCTCAAAGAGAAACGTCTCCACCTTTTCAGTTGAGTCCTGAGAGTCATCCTCAGTGACCTCATTGTCACCTACATTAACTGAGGCCTCGGCAACTGCCATACCTTCGCTGTTCTCAGCCTCAATTCCATACTCATAACTCATGTCACGAGATATCCCGTAGGCGAAGGAGCGGATGTCCTGAACAATTCGTGTACAGAGACCAAAGAGGGTAAACACGTTGATGTCTCTACTTTTCTCAGTCGACTTCTTAAGCAGCTTATGGAGCCTGTCTAGATTTACAGGAAACGAGGCGATGTTCATGCCGTGCATCGCGCCAGCAGACTCGTTAAAGGAGTGAAAGTAGATCTGCACCTCGTCATAGTCGCCTGCCGCGGCGATGGGCTGGCCAATAAATGCCAGAACGAGCCGACCAAATGACACGTATCTCTTTCTATCAATAAAGTTGGCAGCTAGAGCACTGTAAGCTGCAGAGCTGGTTGTGGGCACCCGGAGAAAGGGGTCAAGTGCCATATTTTCGATGTCCTCATCTCTCCTAAAGGTGCCGATCTTCTCATTGAGGATGGTGAACACGCTATACGGTTTTCCAGTCTCATACTTTGAGGAATCACCCTCCAGAATCTCGTCGAGCTTACTGATGGCGTCCGTAAAGGACATCTCCTGATCATCATTTACTGCCAGGTCGATCACTTCCTTTATCTCCTTGTACAGCTCAGCCGGTAGCATCATCGAGGCATCTGTGACATCCTGTGAGGCGAAGACAGTCTTCGGTAGCACAGAGGCAGCCACGTTGTCTGATTTCGCCTGTTGCCGGACGGCGTCGATGGCCTGCTGGTAGGTGTTGATTACTGTGTCCACATTGACCAGGTAACCTGACGAGGCATTATAGCCTTTTAACATTGTTGAGGTGCAATTTGCCAGGTCTAGAGAGATGGTCACCTGACCATCTGGCGTAAACTGATAGTCTGACTTCACTAGAAAGTACTTCTGCTTGTTTCTCATGGCGTTGAGAAACATACCGAAGACGTTATCACTGTCGGGGCCCCCATCAGGATGGGCCCATCCAAACTCGAGCTGTGCCTCAGTATCCTTAAAGACCCCCGGAGCGATGAAAGAGGCCACCTCGCCCAGACGAGATCGGTCATGGAGGGTGATGTCCACCTTAGCCCGGATGACGTTGATCGCCCCCTGCCGCATCGGGACGTGGGTGACAGAGATCCCCCTTAGCGTCATAAATGGGCGGGTGACATCAAGTATCCCGGTAGAAGAGGGAGCATGAAGCTGACTGTAATCAAGATCCCGGTCATAATTCACCAGAGTCTGCGGAGAGGTGAAGATCTCCATTCCGGTGTAGCTTTGCGCTTTGGTTGCGATCTCACTTTCAGTGGAGGCAAGGTAGGCATCCCAGGTACCGGTGCTGGTGTCGTAAGCAGCCTCGGCTTCAGACGTTAGCTCGGAGGCGCCGGCGACGTTATCCTGGCCCCATACTGGGCGTGCTTGGACGATCTCTCCGGCCAGGCCGTCGTCAACAGCGTCGAAGGCACCCAAAAATCTCATCATGCTGATGTTTCGTATCTTTCCCTCCGCCATTACCGGTCTCTTGATTCGAAGCTGTAGGTCGATGTAAGGGACACACCTGCTAAACTCAAGAGGGGGGATGGTGTTCATGAAGAACTCCACAGCACCGGCGTCCCGGGCAGCCGGAGAGAGCTTAGGAGACTGTAACATGATGAGGGAGAGGTTTGGGCTAGAGGACTTGCTAGGCGCCGACGGGTTCGAATTTATCCCCGAGGGGTCCGAGGACTGATCTCCGATCATGATCATCTGCTTGATTGAGACGGGGTCGCCGTCTCGGGTAGAGGCAAAATATGCCGGTGAGCTAGCGGTGAAGGAGTCATGCTCAAAGTATATCCTAAACAGCTTCTCAAGGTCAGGAACATCTATCTCTAGCTCCTCACCTGAGGTGATGAGAGTTGCGGTCGTCCAAGCCCCCTCTGTGACGTTAAGCAGCGCGTCGGCAAGGGAAGTGTTAGCCGCCGCAGATATGATTCCATTGCTGGGTGATGCATCTCCTGCCAGTGCATCGGTGGCAGCATCGGCAGCGGCTGTGGCAGAATCGAGGAGAGAGCTCCCAGACTCGTCAATCACAACTGCCCTCAGCAGATCAAACTGGCTCTTGATGTTAAAATACTTGAGAACATCTGACTCCTCAAGAATCTTGGTAACGTTCTTCCCCATCTTATGATATCTTTCCTATCTGACCAAGGTCTGTGGGGATCCTTATGAGGGTTCCCGCGGGCACCTGAAGGCACCATCCGATTCCGGACGCAGCAGCAAGGACCCACCAGTAGGAGGAGTCCCCATATATCTGGCCGGCGAGAGTGTCGAGGCGCTCACCGCCTTGCAAGGTGTGAGCCCTAAACTTAATTCTTCCGCTCTCACATCCTAAGAATATCTTAGAGGTTAGCCTACTTGTGCCATACTGGGTCCTATTGAGAATCTTTGGAACCCCGCTATACCTACTAAATGCCATCGTTTAGTCCTCCTCATTGTTTCGTTTACTTCGCCACGTCGACCTTCCGTCGTTTCTAAATCCATACTTAGATGCGAGGCCGTGATCGTCATAGGGATCTCCCGAGATGTATTCCATCGCCCGACCCACATTATAGATAGGTGCTCGGTTGAAGCCCTCGTGATCAATTCCGGGTGTGATGTCGTGAATGGGTGTGAAGCCTAGGGTTACCTTCGCCATCTTGGGGGCCCGGGAGTTCCAGTCTGTCTCCCACACAGTTTGTGAGTCAACCCACCGAAAGTCAAGTCGGGTGATGACACCGGCGAGGCCGCGACCTCTCGAGGAGTTAAATGCCTTCACCACAGGGTTGCTATAGGATGACATAAAGTTAGCGGTGTCACTCATTGTCATGTCCATGGTGTCCGCTGGAATCCCAGCCGCCACTGCTGCCTCGTTGGTGACCGCATCAACAAGAGCATCAACTACTCCTCCCAGGTCAAGCATTGGAAGGATGCATAGATTAAAAAGGAAGTTGGGATCAAGAATTAGGTCAGAGTGTGTGACCTCCAGCGTGTTTAACAGTGCCCAGGTTGGAACCCCTAGATCAGTTATCATAATCGAGTAGACGGTCTTTGAGGTGCGACCGCTAGACGGCGCTGTCTGGCCGATACCCAGCACTCCAGAACCGGAAGGATCAGAAAAAGCTGTATCGACGTCCCTTGTCTCCTGTCCTAAGACGGTGCCTCGAACTGGTCGAGAGAATCT
>Ga0098039_1000371_pt1 | contig 19521 bp, 26 predicted proteins | sample 6_EtaG_FD_75047 | JGI IMG/M metagenome (GOLD analysis project Ga0098039, IMG submission 75047) | Marine viral communities from the Subarctic Pacific Ocean - 6_ETSP_OMZ_AT15160 metaG | ecosystem: Environmental > Aquatic > Marine > Oceanic | place: Pacific Ocean | collected 2015-01-08 | reverse complement strand
AGAGATGTTGTTATTGTAATGGATACCTGTAAATTAATATTAAGAAAGGAGAGGAAAAATGACGAAAGTTTCGATGGAATTCATCCTAGATCAGATCAACTTAATTAAGAAAGATATGGGTCTGTTAATTAGAAAGATGGGCGATGTTGAACAGAATTTTATCAATGTCAAGCATAAAATGAAAGAGTTAGAGAAAACTAAAGAACATATTTATATTGTTGACAAGTTTGTAAATGATTTTCAAGCAGAAAGAAAGAGAGATGTAGACTGTGACTAGGGTAAGAATAAAAGTAAAACCAGTACCTAATGTTCCAAATAATAAAAAGATTCAATCTTTAACAAAATATGGTTCAAGTGATATAGTTGTAGTATCAGAAAAAGGAGTAGTGAATATTGAATATTTTGATGCTAAAGATGGAGTTTCTCTTAATTTAGAGTCAGTTCCAAAGTTAATAGATGTTTTAATGTTTGTTCACAACATGGAAACAAGATTGAATAGAGAAGAAAATAAAGATTGACTCTAACTTTAGATATTGTTATATTTAGGGAGTTATAGGAGAGTAAAATGATTGAAGATATTTATCATTCATATCTTACACACCTTGAAGAACAAAGAGAGAGAGATGAAAACAAATTCCATGCATCAGCAGCAGGTAGCTGTTTCAGAAAACAATTATATAGTAAGTTTGGCTTTCCACAAGATAAGAAAGACATTAAATCATATAGATTGTTAAGACTCGGTACTATTGTTCATAAGGATATTGAAGATTCTGTTTCACATTATAATGAAACAAATAAAAATGAATCCAAACAACTATTTTCTGAAGATAAAGTAGAGTTGGATGAATTAAATGTAGTCGGTACTTATGATCTAGGACTATTAGACAATGAAGATAATAGTTTTAAGTTATGGGATCTTAAAACAGTTGCAGCCTACAAATGGACAACTAAGTTTGGTAGAAAACATAACAGAAAACCAAATACTGATACAAATTACAAATTACAGCTAGGTACATACGCATTAGGTGTTCACAAGAAATTTCAAGTGAGTAAAATAAATATGTATCTACTATGGTATAATAAAAACACAAGCGCAATGAGAGAACAAATAATAAGTCCAGAATGGATAGAGAAGGCATTAGAATACTGGGGTAAATTAAACGATATAGAATATGATGTAGGAAAAAACTTTGAAGAGGATTTAGTTCCCGGTTATTTTGAGGGAGTACCACAACAAGATTGGGAATGTAGATACTGTCAATATTATACCATTTGTCCAAGTAAATTAGCAGAAAAGAAATAGAGGGTAGAATGCGCCTAAAGTCGACTATAAATGTTGGAACAGTATCGCAGGCGTACCAACCTGCCCTCTTATATTTTAAAGGAGAGTATTATGGGAGAATGGTTAAGTAACAACGTATTATTACCATTAATGTATTTGTTAATAGATGTTATAATAGCAGGAGTAGTATTATTATTAGCAATGCATTTATTAGAGATGATATTAAATAGTAAAATATTTAAAAATATAGGGAAAAGATAATGACAAATAAAAAGAATAAATTAGTAACTGAGTTAAATAGTGAAGAACAAACAAGGTTATTGTTATCTGTTAATCAAGTGAGAGAAGCAATAACAAAGAAACATAAAAAGGTTTCAAGTTTAGACACGCCAAAACCATTTATTAAAAAGTTGATGGGTATGGAATATGTTAATGTAAATTATATGAAATCTATTGCAGACACAGAGTTTCCTGGTTGGTCGTGGACAATAATAAAAACTGAAGTATTAGGTAGTGAAGCATACGTTGTTCATGGAAGATTAAAATGGTTTGATGAAGGAATATGGAGACAAGGTGATATGTGCGCAGCTCATAGAATACAAAAGAAGAGAGGAATAGATGAATTTGTTGATATTGGTAACGATATTAAAGCTGCCAATACAGATTGTATTAAGAAAGCATTTAATATGTATCTTAATATAGCAGACGATGTTTATCGTAATCAAGTTGAAGACTTTGAATTATCAGACGAACAAAAAGATGAGATAATACAATTAGCAGCTTCAATAGATGAAGATAAGCTTAATCAGATAACGCAATTGGTAAATGATAAGACAATACATAATGGTAACTATAATTCATCAATAGCAAAACTTAAAAGAGAGGCAAACTAAATGGTAGACAGACTTAAAGAATTACAATTCTTAAAAAAGGTAGTAAAACATTGTTCAGAACTAAATGACATGGTTGTAGAAAGATCGGATGAGATTTCAAAAGAGATTAAAGAGTTTGAAGATAGTATGGACTATACACAACAAATTCTTACAGATGAAGAAATAAAAGATAGTGGTATTTCAACACAAGGGAGTGATTATGAAAGACTTAAATCAATCGTATGATGACGGTTTATTACAAGAAAATAAAACTTATACTGTCGGTACAAACGATGGTAAAGAGTTTAGATCAGTTAAATATAAAGGAACTAAGCTCTTAAATGGTAAGCCTATGATGGTATTTGAAACTTACAATATTGGTGGAACAGAACAATTAACTATCAATCCATCATTTCATACGTTTACAATAACACAAACAAAGGAGAACGATAATGGGTAAAATAACAGTAAAAGATGCTAAAGCTCTAGAAGATAGTGGAGTTTTGTCTAAGGCAGCTTTAAGTGAGATGCAAGGTCAAGGTCTAGTAAGTAAAGAACGTACAACAGTGCGTAGATTTATGAAGACTGCTGATAATGTGTATGTAGAGCCTACCCTTTACTTTAGAGGTGGTAAAAACACTACTAAATCAAAGAAGATGGAATCATTCATCACAGAGTTCAACACATTGCTAGAAAAATACACAACAACAAATAAAACAAAAACAAAATAAGGAGTCATAATGGCAAAAACATTAGACGCTACATATGATCCATCTAACAAGTGGATGCCAATTGAAGAGGGAGAATACCCTGCTCATATAACAGCTCTCAATAGTAAAGAGATTACTACTAGAGCTGGAGAGGCAATCGTTGTTAATATGGAATATAAAGTCGCTGATGAAGTATCATCTGTTACACAAAAAGTCTGGAAGATGGACGGGTATAAACATCAAGTAGATACTAGTGGTAATAAAATACCTGTTACTAATGGTAATGGAGAACAAGAGGTTACAAGTTGTGATCATCTAAAGGATAAGATATTTCTAGATAATGGATATTTTATCTTTACTGAAGGTTCTTCATCAAGTAAGAACAGGAGATACTTCGAACTACTTGACAACTTAGGTGTTGATTGTGGAGAGGTAAAAGCGGACGGAAAGAAAGTTAAGAAACTTGTTTTAATAGAAGATGCTGATGTGGTTGGAAAACCTGTTATCATTACTGTTAAAAGACATGAGTTTGTTACATCTGAAACGAAGCACTTACCACCAGATCAACAAGAACGTAGATCAACTTTTAAAGTTGCTAGAGTGTCGCCATGGGAAGGTGGTACAAAGTTAGAAGCAGCTGAACTAGAGTCTGACGTACCGTTCTAGTCGTTTATTAAGATGAACATAAAGAGGCATACAATTAATAAGGTACTTGAACTCTATCAAAAATATTGTTATAAGTCCTCTTTGTATTTATAAAGACATTGTATTGTATACAAAAAATAATTTAACTTAGAGATGAGGGCGGTCATTGGATATTTATTCTTCCTCGTCTCTCTCTCCTTAATACACCTCGGAGATACCGCCCTCCCTCTCTCAAGAGGATTCAAAATGAAAGCAATATATACAACAGTAAATAATAGAAAGACTTTCTTAGGAAAGCACATAAATAATACTATTGTTCGTGAGTTTCCTTTTAGTAAAGCAGTTTTATGGCAAAGTAAGAACTTAGGATTTGATAAGAGGTTACTTGAATATGCTAAAGAAAATAAAGTAAAACAGTTCATATTCTCAGATCCTATCAAGAAAATAAGTTTGAAAATTGGAATTAAAGCAGCTATATTCAATGGGGAAGAAAACAGTTATGGCGAAGGACTACAATGGTACATACCAAAGGCAATTATGAAAAAGATGGAAAGATACGTAACAGCTCCGTACATCAAAAAAGAGAGGATACTTTAGTGGAAGGCACAGTTAAAATAAAATTTAGTAGAAGTGAAGTTCAACTTTTATTAAACAGTTTACATATGTCAATTACCACTGTAGTTCCATGTATGGAAAATGGACAATGGAAGAAGCCATACGAAAAATTAAAGAAAGATCTAGAAACAATAGACAATCAGTTAATAGAGAAGGAAAGAGAGATAAACATAAATGGCAAACAGGGAGAAAAATCAGGAGTTAACAACCCGGCAGAGTGTTACTCCTGCGAAGATTAGAAGACTATCAAAGAAGGCTTTAAAGGATAACTTTAAGTCTACGCCATCAAAAGGGTGTATCCATTTAAAAGATTTAAGTGTTGGTTCATTATTTCAAGTAGAGAGTGGCCCCACTAGAGGTATATTAATATCTTGTGAACATGATGCTTATGTGATTATAACTAAATCATATGAGGGTGATGAATTAGGTAAGAAATATATATCAGCACAAACATCAGTTAAAGAAATAACAAAAGTATAGAATGGGCATTGCCAGAGAAGTTAGAGGTATGTGATCTTCTTGTTATGGCTCTATTCTATATGGGGTAATAAAGCAGTGAATGCATGTGTTGGCGCACATTATTACCCCAATAATTATTATATAAACAATAACAAACGGAGGAAAACAATGAGAGAAGCATATAAAGTACAAAACGTCAATCAACATATATCTAAGGTTGGATTAATAAGAATGTATAAAGATCTGTTAGCAAAAAAGAAGATCAGCGTTGATGGCCCCGCTCATAGAAGATTAAAAAGGTTAATGAATGAAGAAGACTGGTGGGATAAACTATAATGTTTTATCCAATAGATTTAGGATGGATTTTAATAACATCAGCATTCATTCTATGGGTAATATTAATAGTTAGAAGTTTTAAATAAGGAGAATAAACATGAACATAGCAAGATGTAAAATAGATAAGAGAGGTAGAATGACATTGCCACTCAGTTTTTTAAAGGCAAATGGTATACAACCAGAAGAATATGAAGCAGTCATTCATCCTATAGTAAATAATTTAAACACAGTTAAAATAGTATTTGCATTAAAGGTGAATAAAAATGGGTAATAAATCAGGTATTGATATTAACGTTCATCAAATGGAACGTAACAATGAACAGAAAAAAGCAAGAGCATTTAGTCGTTCAGTAAGAGGTAAATATATATTGTCTCAATCATTGTCGATAGCAATAAAATATTTAAAAGAATTAGAAGAAAGAGATGATCCATATCCTAAATATGGTACTCATGCAGAACCTTCTAATAGAGAAGATATGGAATATTTATTTAAAGATTTATATCCTATGTATGGAGCAAATCCTAAATCATTTGAATCATTAGAACAAACAATGCAAGCTAAAGGGGATATATCTGGAGATTGGAGTGAGGATTATGAACCAACAACAGCAGATGAATTCAATGATAAGTATGCAAAAGAAGAGGACAATGCTAAATCTTTCAATAAAGAAATGGGTATGATTAATAGAAACATAGCTCAATCAATGGTTAATTGGTTGATTGCTCAAGATTATTTACCTACTGATACTGAAATAAATACTGAAAAAAGTAAAGTAGATACTGAATAATGTTTAACAGATATAAAGGTGTAAAAACATTAGGAATGTTAGCAATAGGAAATGGAGAAAAATGTCCATTTTGTAAAATAATTATGACTAAAGATATAAAGATTTTTGATCATATGCTAAATAATCATAAAGAAAAACTACTAGAAAACTTATTTTATAAAGAGGAAGATTATGCAACCACCAAAAATAATTAAAAAGTTAAGAGAGGGAATTAAAATGGGACAAATGTCATGGTTATCATATCTTGTAGAGAACAATAAAAAAGAAGAACTTGAAGGTTTTCTTGCAGAGAAAGGATTTAAAGATCCAAAGTTTGCAGCAAAACAATTTCTACAAGCAGGTAAAGAGTTAAAAGAAGACATGGAGAAAAAGAATGGGAAAAAATAAAGAACATATAAGCGTATGCCGATGTATGGATTCTAAAAAGTTTCAGATATGGCAAATCAGAGAAGCTGTAGATATAGCAGTAGGGGATGATGGGATGAGAAGTAAAGAAGTAATTGAAATACTTAAAGTAACACCGTGGAAAGAATATGCGCGTATCGTCTAAGTGTCCAGCTTGTGGATATAGTTTTAATAAACCATATGATGTATCATCTGAATTAAGAGATTTGTTAAAGAAGAGAGGAAAGAAGACAGTACGATATTTAAATAGAATATGTGGATTAATAACAGCAAATGTACCATCAGAAACAAGAACTAATTATATGAAGTTTTTATTCGGATTAAAACATGTTGAAGATAATGTAATAGATTGGGGAATCGAACAATTCTATCAAGCAAATCATCACCTAAAAGGAAAAGGGTTTGCTTATTTAAGAAAAATGATACAAAATAGAAATGAAAATATAGGGGCTTTAAAGAAAAATGAGAGAGCGATGTTAGGTTCTACACCCCCTGTAATAGAACATGAAGATTAGAGGATGGAGATGCAGTCCATGTTATCCATAGAGTCCATCTTGGTAAGGAGCTGACAGAAATACCTTACACATTCTCTATAAAAAGGAGTAATAAAATGACAATAAATCAAACAACAACATTAAAAGACACAATGTTTCCAGTAAAAGAAGTACCAGCTATTTGTAATCAACCTTTAAATGATGAAGAGGTTATTCCAAGTGGATATAAGTTTATAATGAGGGAAGATACTAATAAAGTTCTAAGTTGCATGACAGATGAATATAAGTTAGTACCAAATAAAAAGATATTTGACTATGCTAATCCTATTATTAAAAAGAATGGTGGTGTATTAAAAGAAGCTACTTTGTTTGGAGATGGAGCAAGAACTACAGTTAAATGGCATTTTCCTAAAGTAAAGGTTAGTGTTAGTAAAAATGACCAAATGACACCAGAAATTGTTATAAGAAACAGTTATGATGGTAGTTTAGGTGTAAATATACTAGCAGGTGCTTTTAGATTGGTATGTTCCAATGGTATGGTTATAGGAGTAGTTGCACAAAACTACAAGAATAAACATAGCGTATATAATGTATCTTTAAATGATATAGAATCTGTAATTGATGAAACAATAGATAAAACTAAGATTATATTTAAAGATGAGTTTCCAATACTTGTCGAAAATCAAATCAAGGAAAAACATATTGTTAATTTAATTAAGATGTTTCCTATACAGGCAAATGAAATCATCACTCAAAGACTAATTGCAGATAAACCAAGAACATTTTGGGATCTGTTCAATGTAGGAACCAATGTATTAACTCATAATATGAATAGAAATTCTGAAGCAACACATACTTTAGAAAATAACATATATAAAGCAGTTAAAGGTTGGGCTTTGAAAGAAATTCCAAGTGCCTAGTTTAGATTGGTATGATTGTCCAATAGTAATACCATACTATGGTGGAAAGTATGAGCTGAGCAAGATTCTTGTTCCGCTCATACCCCATCATGAGAGATATATTGAAGTATTTGCTGGTGGATTATCAATGTTCTTCAGAAAAACTAAAGCAAGATGGAATGTTCTCAATGATATAGATAGTAATATAGTAAATCTATATATGTGTGTGATAGAAAAGCACGATGAATTAGTAGAAAGATTATTTTGGCTTCCAAAGTCTCGTGAATTATTCTTAGATTTCAGAGGAGAAATTAAGGAGAATAAACAAATTGAGATTCCAGATCCTAAACAAGCAGCTAAGTATTTCTATTGTATTAGGAATAGCTTTAATAAATTAGTGCATACTCCATTCTCAATGAATAAAGATATGAATAAAAATTGGGATAAGGAGTTTAAGTATTCAAGAGTAGCATTAGGTGGATCTACGATAGAGAATCTTGACTTTGAAACTCTATTTGATAAATATGAACCGAGAAAAGATGATTATTGGTACTTAGATCCTCCATATATAATAGCAACAGAGAAAGGTAGTTATTATATGAATAACTTTACTGTTGAAGACCATACAAGATTGAGAGATTGTGTTAATAGAATTGATCAAGCTGGTGGTAGATTCATGGTTAGTTATGACTATCGAGAAGAGGTAAGAGAGTTATATAAAGATTATAATATACAAACGTTGAATATGAAATATTCTGGAGCAACAAAGAAAGCTAGAGATAAAAAACGTAAGGAATATATTATAATGAATTATATACCAGAAACACAAGGAGAGTTATTTTAATGAAAAAATATAGATACGGAGTAGAGGATGTTATTTTAACAGAAGAACAAGTAGAAAAATTAGTTACAAAATATTGTGTTCAAGTTATAGTTTCTGGAGAAATAGTAGCAGAACCAGAATTATATCTTATTGAAGAAGAAAAAGAAGAGGAGTAAAAGTGGAAGAAAAACAAGTAAAAAACGGACAAATATTACCACATTCAGAAGAAGCTGAGAAAGCATTGTTAGGTTGCATGATTTCTGGTGGAGATAGAGAACAAGAAGTTGGTATGGCTTGGATAAGAGATGAAGAAGCTTTTTATTATAAAGAGAATAAATCTGTATGGAAAGCATTAAAAGAATTGTATAGGGACAATATAGAGATAGATTTCATTACTTTAACCGACAAAGTTAAAGACTTAACTGGGGAAAGTATGGCATATTATCTAACAGGATTGACAGAATTTGTACCAACAAAGGCTAATGTTGAAAATTATGCTAGGATTGTATGGGAAAAATACATACAGAGAGAAACAGCTAAGTCAGCATCTCATTTAGTAAATGCAAGTTATGATGATTATAAGGAAGTGGATAGTATATTAGAGAAACATAGTAAACTGATTACAGAATTAAGAGAAATACAACCGTCAAAAGAAAGAAAGATGGAAGATCTAGTTAATGAGATGATACAAGTTGTAGAAGAAGATACAAATCTTATACCATTCAACTTAGCACATCTTGATATGTTTGCAGGTGGTATGACAAGAAAAGAAATAACAGTATTAGGTGGTAGGCCAGGTCATGGAAAAACTACTCTTGTTATTAACATGATTAAGGGATTAATAGATCAAGGACTGACAGTCATGTTATTCAATCGAGAGATGAGCAATACTGAAATGTTGAAGAAGATGGTGGTTATGGAAAGTAAATCCCTACAATACGGTAATATTAGACGAAATGACCTATCTGAGATGGATAAGACAGAGTTTAATAATATATCTGAGAACATTAAGATAACATATGATAATTTACTTATGTATGATGGTATTAGAACATTGGATGATTCATTAAGAGAAATTGCAAAACATAAACCAGATGTAGTGATTGATGATTATATACAATTAATAGATGTAAGTAAGGTAAAAGAGGGAAGAAGATTTGAAATTGAAAAGATAATGCAAGAATATAAATGGATATGTAAAACAGAAAATTGTAGTGCAATACTTGTATCACAATTAAATAGAGAAATAGAAAAAAGATTAGATCCAAGACCAAGAATGAGTGATTATGCAGAATCAGGTGTAATAGAACAAACAGCAGAATCTGCTATGTTTGTATTCTATGGACACAACTTTGATAGTGAAAAATATTCGACATATAAAAGTGAAATAATAGTATCAAAAAGTAGATATGGAAAAATAGGAACACACAAGGTAGGATTCAATGGTGCTAGATGCAAGTTTTATATGAACTCAGATATGGCTCAAGGAGATAACCATAAATAATGAATAGTGATAGTAAAAAGCAAACATATGAGCTGTCATGGGTGTAAACTAAATAAGAATGATTACTGTCACTGGTTTGACAGACCAAAACGAATTCCACCAGATATTATCGATAAAGGGTGTAAATACAGAGATCCTATATACAACAACGTAGAAGCTTCTAGTATTGTTGCATATATAATTGATATATTCGATGGAGAATTTGTGGACACACCCGTGGAAAAGATATCATATGGAAGAAGTAAGGAATGGTGGAAAGAGAAACCAAAACATAAATACACAGAAAGAAAGGACTGGTAATGATAATAGGAGTAGACCCAGGGAAAAGTGGAGCAGTAGCTTTTTGGCATGAAGGTATAGATAAGGTTATTAAATGTCCTAACAATGTAAAAGATATGTATGAGGTTGTTAAGACTGAGACTACAAGATTTAATCCATATGGTTCAATAGCATATTTAGAAAGAGTGTGGGCAAGACCTTCAAACGCTACAAGAGCTGCCTTTACATTTGGAGTTAACTATGGAGAATGGTTAGCAATATTAACTGCTCTGGGAATAGAAACAATACTAGTCACACCACAAACTTGGATGAAATACTATAAAGATAAGTTCAAAATGAAACTGCCTAAAGAAAAAAAAGACAGGAAGAATAAACTAAAAAAGATAGCTACATATTATACAGATAAAAAAGTTACATTATATAACGCAGACGCTATATTAATAGCAGCGTATGGTTTTATTGAACAAAATAAATGAAAGGGAGATAACATGCCAAAGGAATTGGACATTCTCATACAATGCTTACAAGCAAACCTAGACATCATTAATAGATGTAAGGATAGTTTAAATTCAAACGAACAAGTAAAAGTTTTATATCCAGTTATAGTAGAACTGAAAAATCTTTGTGATACTTGTATTCCAATATTAAAAAAGAATAGTTAAACGGTGGTATGGGGTTGCAGGTTACTCTTCGCTCCTATTCGAGACCTGCAGCTCCTAGCCGTTTTATTGACCAAGAGCTTTTAATGCTTGCTGAATATCAGATGGTATTAATTGTTTCTTTAATCTATCAGCTTTTCTTTGAGCTTTCCTAGCTTCTGCTGTACGATATAAACCAAGTTCTTGTTGCCATCCAATGTTACCTTTCTTTAACTGAGGTATATGTCTTTCATATGCTCTTCCAGCAAAAGTATTTAATAATCTAATTTTTCTACCTATATCAGAATCAGACATATATGGATCATAATCTTCGAGTCCAAACATAATTGTAAAAATATTATCATCATCTAAGTCCCACAAATCCATCATTATACCTATATCAACTACATCAGAAGTAATTGGCCCCCCAAATGTTGAGATAAGTGGCCCCTTTCCATAAAATGCTTCTGCTATTTCATCGTCATCACCAAGAAAGTATGTAGCCCATTGTTTTAATCTTTGAGCTGAATCATGTTCAATTAAATTAGAAAAATCAAGACCAGTGTAAGCTGCGGCTAAAGCAGGAGCTAAGAAATAAAAGAATCCCATTCTATATGCTTGGGATAATCCAGCTGCGTCCTTACCAAAAAAATTACCTTCGGCTATATCATATTTTGATTCTCTTAATATTTTCTGGTTTCTTTCAAAGAATTCAAACATATAATGTTGGAACTGACCTGCAAATCTACCAACTTTACTTCTAAGAGCTTTTGACTTAGCATAGTCGGCATAATCAAAATGATTCATTATAGTTGATTGAATAGCATACCTTTCAGCAGCTTTTCTAATTTTATTATCTATTTGACCAGTGGTAAGTCCTTGTTGCTTTAATGCATCTCTGTGCTTAGAACTACTTAACCATCTATGCATCTGAGAATAACCAATTTTAAATGTGTGTTTTCTATTATTATTCTCTGCTTTTCTATGCAACCAAGAAGATTTACCTGCGAGCCAAGATACTTTTTCAGAAACTCTTTCTATTCTAGACTTCTTAACTTTTTCAAACTTATTAGTATCACTATTCCATTCAATAATTTTAAACATAGATGAAGGAGCTTGCAATCCACTTTCTAAATACTCTGGGGATACTTCATCGTACAACAGTCCATTATCTTTTAATACACTATCTATAAAGTTTTCAGCATCAACATTCTTACCAAGATCTATATGTTTTAGATAGTCTTTAGCTTTACCAATTTGAACTGGCCCCCATGTAACATAATCAAGTAGTCTCTGAAACCAGTTTCTAGCAGCTGATCTAGGGTTTATTCCAAGTTTAGATACAAACTCCATACCTAAGACAGTTCTCATCCAAGCTCTTGTATTAGGACTTACACTAGTATCTCCATTGGTTGCCATATGCATATCAGTAATAAAGTCAACTAAATTCTTAGCATATCCTTTTGCAGATCCGTTTGCTTTAAATATTTGTTCAACAGATGTAAGAGAATCAAGCATATGTCCATCCATATATGATACAAAATTGAATCTATTTACATCATTAACATAATTTCTTACAGAGTTAAGGAAATCTCTACTATAATTATATCCAAATTTACCTGTTTCTAAATCTTTTGCTCTAGCACTGGTATGTTTATCCATATATAAGTGCATATCTTTAATAACTTCTTTAATAGATTTTGTATCAGTCTTATCTCTACTATTCACACTTCTTTGTAAATCATCAAAATGTTTCATCATTCCATCCATAAATTCAGCATTTAATGTTTTTACATAATGAGGATAAAAACCTTGTTCATAGTTGGGCATATATTTTTCTTGCATTCTCTCTCTTATATTTTTTAATGCAATAGTATCTTCAGAATCTATTTGTCCTAGATATTTCATTCTAGTAATAACAGAATCAATTCTTTTATCAACCCCTAATCTCAGTGTCCTATATAATCTTGACATAAGATTTTGATATGTTCCAATAGCACTAGCTAAATAAGGTGAATCTTTTAATGGACTTCCATCAGGCCTTACAACCAATCTATTTATTTCATCATTACTAAGTTTTAGAACTCTTTCTCCAGATTGGTATCTATCAAATTCTTTCGCCTTTTTCTTATCCTTGACTTTTCCTTTTGAATCATAAGCTTCATTTTTTAATTCATTATATCTAGCTTGCACACCTTGAGGTATGCCAACTTCAATTATCTTTATCATCTCATCATATATTTCTAAATGAGTACCTTTGATTAATCTATCTTGTTCTTTACCAAGATCCATAAGTCTTTGTTCAGCTTCTGATCTGGCAGATAAATCATTTGCTAACTCAGCATTTTTATAATCAACTATAGCTTGATTACGTTGATCTACTAAATCCATTCTTTTCTTTTCAGCAGCATTCCTACCTGAGCTTTCAAATCCTCTAGAAATAGCCTCACTTTTTAAAGAATCAATAATAAATTTCATATCTGACTTATCAGAAACATCATTAGATCTATTTGTAGCCTGAGTTTTTTGCATATCATTTAAGAGCTTCCCAATAACAGGATCTTTAGCTCCATAATGAGAACTTTGATACATGAATTTTGCAAAACTATTATCTAGATCACCTTCTCTAACTTTAGTCGTAAGTTCTGTAAGTCTTGCTAAGTAACTTTTAACTCTACCAGGTGTTAAGTCTCGTACATATTTTAGATTATCTAAGCTTACAAAAAAGTTAGATTCAATAAGTCTAAGGGCAGCTTCATGCGGATCATTAAAAATTTCTTTTGTACTATTTTTATTTGCCCAAGAATCAATACCTTTATATAACATCATAAATTCATTAGACACTATTTCACATTTTACTCTAGACATATTATAATACCTCTTTTGCTATACATAGACCCATTCTTTCAAAATTTTTCCTAGCTTCATAACTATTAGGATTGATACCATCTTTCATTTCTTGCATATTATCAGCTAGTTCTTTTATTTGTTTTAATCTATCATAATTATAATTACGTTTTTCTAAAGATACTCCTTTAAAATAATGGGCTCCACCCATCAATGCATACACTGGATTGTTTACTATATCCGTAGCTGTCTTATTCTTTTTATTTAATTCAGTCTGGAATATACCATCAACAAATACATCTTTTGCTATTCTTCTAACTTCTACATCCATATTAGCTCTCTTAGTTAAATAATCAATAGGGTCAATAAAATCATATCCAATATACTGAGCATTTAAATCATGCATTGCGTTCAAATAGGATTCAAATTCTTTTTCCTTACCTGCTAACTTCATAACATTTGCATAAAAGTCTAACAGATGATCGTTGGTTAATCCAAGACCAGTAGATATTTTTCTACCATCTCTTCCCCATTTGATAGAGTCAAAATTTCCGAACAATTTCTCAAAATCTTTATCAAAATTTGGAAGTCTCATATTACTATATATTAATTCTTGAGCTGCTCTATCGAGTCCGCCAACATTTAAGTGCTCTCCAACCTCTTCTCCTATTAAAGCTTTTCTATCAATTCTTTTATTAAAAAATCTTTCGTTCTGAGATTCTATAAATTGTATATGAGACAATTGTCTTTTTGCTAAATCAACAGTTTCGGCATCTGTTGGTAAAGTTTTATACGCAATACTTGTAAGAAGCCTCATTCCTCTTCTGTATCTAGAAGATGGAGAAAATGTACCCTTAGCTTCGTATGGTACAGTTACTGGTCTATTATTAAATACACCAACAGCTCTTCTATTTTGAGTTGGCTGCATAAATTGATAAAGAAATGCGGGGCCATGTTTTTTAAATCCATCAGCTAGTAATTGACTTTCTATTTGATAAAAGGTTGACATATCTGGAAACTTATTTAACAACCTCAATTCATCTGTCGTTAATAAAGACTTCCCTCCAAATTTTAAAAAATCTTTTTTACTAGTTCTATTTCCATAAAATAAACGTCTTATTTTTTTGATATAAGCTAAATCATCTCTACCTGACTTACGAAGAGACCAGTCAAAAGGAATTGTATTTCTTACCATATCCATTGTTGCATAATAAATAGTACCATCAATCATATTCCTTTCATCAGCAATTACATATTCAACCTTTGGTAAGTCCTTACTTTTTCTACTCGATAAATATTCTTGTGGAAGAAAACTTTCACCAATCTCAGCTTCTACTTTCCTAATAAGAGAGTTAATGTTTTCCATCGTACTCTTTTTAGCATCATACCTCATCCTACTATTTTGTAACATAACGATCTTCTTCTTTAAAGTTCGTATAAAATTTACTTTTCTAGTATGAGCCCTTGCGCCTGAAATCACTCCTCTAGTAAGTTTATCAGCTCTATTTAAAAATCTTTCATTAATAGAATCAGCATCTTTACCATCTAGAGCAGATCCTCCACCTAATAATTCATTATACCATTCATCTACTAATTCATTAGCTGCAGTCCCGATAGTTCTTGTTTGAGATGTATTTAAAGGATCAGCTTTTCTAAAATTCATCATTATTCTATCAATAGGAGCTCCTCTATTTCCTTCTGCTATATCAGCAGCGTTTCTTATAGAATCCTCATGTAAGATTTTTCCTCTAGGTCGTTGATAGGTTACTTTTTTCTTATATTTTCCTTTTCCTGTTGTAAATGTTACATCTTCTACATCAAAATATTCTATAAAATCTGGATCATTTTTCCATGCAGAGTTTTCTTTACCAACATTACTACCATATCTATTTCTTAATTTATAGTATAAGTTATTGTTCATTCCTCTATTAAAATTCATAAACCTATCTGCACCATTAAAAGCATCAATGTATTCAGTCTTCTTTTGACTGCCTGTGTTTTCATATACTGAGTCTCTTGTTACTCCAAGAAAGCTAGTATACTCATATATCATTTGGTTGATAATACTCATGTCCAATTTACTTAAATCTATTTCATCCCATGTACCGTCACTCTTTTTAACCATTTTTCTAAATATCCGAACTCTTTTACCATTACTTTGACCTGACTGTCTCATGTCATTAACAAATCCAACTTTGCCTTTAACTTGATTTGGAACAACAGAGTTCTCCATTCTTGGAAATATAAATTCCGATCTCCAAGTTCGTAAATCTTGAGCAATCTCCGGGTTTAATCTTGCATCAGCATCAATAATGTATTGAGTTTCTAATGCAGACCTTAGATAAAAATCTAAATTATCATAATCTAATACAATTTTAAAATTATCTTTTTCAAGTAATATTTTAGGACTGGTAAATTTTTGATTAGGCCTCTGAGCATTCCAATTTTCTATATCAACCCTCCCCTTACCTTCAGCTCCAACATTATTTAAAAATCCCAAACCTCTTGGAACTTTTTGAACACCACCAATACCTGCTTTAAAAGCATTGGCGGTTGCAATCATTTCATGTTTATTTCTTTTAGCTTCACCCGCTGACATACCAAGTTTCCAGGGGATCTCACTTGTTAAATCAGTAGGATCAACTCCTTGAACAAAGAACTCTGATGCTCTTTTTACATGATTCCACATATTCCCTCTATGAGAAAAGAAAAAATCTGCCTTATCAAAATCATAATCACCTTCCATTACATTAGCTACATCAAGAGAATTAATTGCAATAGAGTTGCCATATTGTTCTTTTAAGAATCCCTTTAAAGACATTAATGCAAAATCATTAGGTCTTGTTCTTGGGTTTCTTCTGATCATAACTTGAACACTAGTTCCTTCTGGAATTTCTCCTTGCTTAACAAAAAAGTCTAAAGCATCCACAACTTCTCCTAATGAAGCTGAAGTTTTTATTAATTCATCCCAATGTTCTTTAGCAAAAACTTCTTCACCTTTTAAATTCTCTTCACCTTTTCTTCCAAACCTCATTTCATATCCATGTTCAGAAAGCTCTTTTATAGTTAAGTCTTTGGTATAAGATGGTAGCATAGCTTCACCCATCATATCTTTTTTACCTTGCTTGTTTACAAGAGTAGGTTTCAACCCAAACATTGCTCCAGGTATCATCACAGCATTTCCACCATATCTATGAGAATCTGTTTTATTCCATTGGTTTGTAGCTGATCTTTGTCCATTTATAACACTATCCATATATACTTGATATATTTTATTTTCAACAAGTCTATCACTATAACTTCTTGGGTTTGCATCTCTAGTATGCATCGAAAAGGAAACTAAGTTATTTAAAGTATGAGCAGCTGATTCACCAGCTTGTATATCAGCGATCATTCCTTGATCTCCTAATTGTCCTACAACCCATTCTTTTAAAACAATTGGATCTCTCATTAATTCAGACATTGATTCCAAATTAACTTCTAATCTTCTAGAAAATTCTGATTGAAACATACTTGCAGATTCTTCATTATTCATATAATTCGCGTCAGCTTGAGATAGTTTTGCTTCCATGAACTGTGGATTTTTATTCGGCATTATACCAAGAGATTCAATTGATATTTTTCTGATAGGAGCATTTCTTTGATTGTTTAGTTCTCCCCATCCGACATTAATTACACTTGTATCTACTTGTTCTCCAACTGGATTATATACTTTAGCTCCAGTTTGTGTTAGTAGGATATCAATATTTTTATTCTTACTAAAGAATCCATTAAGTTCAGGGCTATATATGAACAAAGTTTTTCCAAGAAGTAAAGGTGAATTAGCTCCCCCTGATGTAATCACAGGTTTGATAGCATTATAAGAATAAGGATCATTACCTGCCATTGCGTGCATAAACATCAATTGCTGTCTAGAAACAAAACCAATACTATCAAAGCCAGACACCTTATCGTGAGCATCTCCAATTACATTATTAAGATAATCCTTATCTAATCCAGCTCTTTCAAGAATAGGTTTTATCTCATCCCTTATCCTAGCATAATTTTCATCATTCCAAATAGCTACTCCAAAACCATTATTTCTTGCTATTCTTCTAGCTGTATCTGAAACTTCTTTAATATCTGAATAAACATCTGCTACATCTAATACAAAATCTTTATTATATCTTACATATTTCTTAGTATTAAAAAGTCTTATTCTGCTCATCAACTTTGGAGCTTTATCTCCATTCATAAATTGTATGAACGTTCTATCTCCATCATTACCTATTAACATCTCTCTCATCATCAAACTAGTTAATATATGATCATATTCATCTGAACTGATAAACTCATTTTCTTCTATCTTCTTCTCTATTTCTCTAAGAATCCTTTTGCCATCATGATCCAAACCTTCTCTGTCTTTATATTCATTAATAAATTCTCTAAAAGGTTCTTTTAAGTTAACTAAATCTTTTGCAGCTACAGCAATTGGATCCATACCGGGTGCAATTTCAATTATTCTTAAACCAACTTCTCCATCCTTACCTACAAGATCTCTATAATCTTCAGTTCCTAGTTCAAATATCCCTCTAGATTGTCTTATAAAGGTTTCAAATTGATCTCTAATATCTCTTATAAGGTCTCGATCAGCTTTACTTACTGCTTTTGCATCATTAAATATATTAATTTCTCTTTGAACAATGTATCTACCATCATCTGACAATCTTTCAATTGGAAATCTTCCATCTATAAGCAAGTAAGGTAAATCTAGATCCCTCATCTTTTGATGCAATCTAGAGAATTGAACAGTCTCAACTTCTTTTACTATATCACCACCACTCCATTTTATAACATCAATCTTTACTTGAGCTCTTTGAGATCCAAGAACCTTTATCATATGACTTCTAATATCAGGCTTAATCCAATCTTTTTCTTGTTGAGACAATTCAGTATAAGACTTCCATTGACCATCCGCTCTTTCAACATGAATTCTATCAAGTAATTTATTTAATATGTCTACATCTAAAATTTTATTAGGTTTATCAGAATAAATAATTTCATCAAAGTAAAGTTTAGCTCCTTCAGGGCTAGCTTCAGTTAAATCCTTACCATCAATTCTGTATCTTTTTATAAAATCTTGCAAACTAATAGGCTTCTCTGAAGCTCTTTCCGTTGAATCTTCTAGTAATTGATCCCTACCTTTCTGCTCTGCTTCTTTATATATTCTTTCTACATATTTAGCATCCCATCCATATGTATCCATATATCTAGATAATTCATTTCGTATTTGTTTATTAAACTTTTTAAGATCAAAATCAATTCCAGTAGCTTTATCTACTGATTTAATCACACCAGCTTTATTAAGCCAATTTAATATAATAGATGCGTTCTTCATGTCAGCATTTTGAAAAAGTCTTAATTGATCTACAAAAGATGTATATCCTTTTCCAACAGCTCCAAGTTGAGTCATAAAATCTGCCATTATTCCTCTAGCACTTTGAGATGATTGTAAATTAGCATCAACAATAGATGAATGTAACACTTTCATGTAAGTCATGTCGGAAACTTTCATTGTCTCTGCTTCAGCCACTACCAATCCTTTTCCATCATCAATCATCTTTCTAACAGATTGATTATATTCTCTAGCAAGAGATAACATATTACTATCTGGATGCCCTTCTATTCTGGATTCATCCACTAATCTTACTGTAAAACCAGCAGGTGTACCTTCAGCAGTAATTCCAAACGTAGCTGCTTCCACACCAGTTAAATTCCATAATGCTTCAGCTTGGTTGGGACTTAACTTACTATCTTTTATTCTTTCATTAACTGCCTGCCCAACAATTCTTGATTGTATATGATTGGAAATCATGTCTAAATCTATTCCCCTAGAATTAAGCTCTTTTCTTAATTGCTGGACTTGTTGATGAGTAATTTTTATTT
>Ga0098039_1000369_pt1 | contig 19577 bp, 14 predicted proteins | sample 6_EtaG_FD_75047 | JGI IMG/M metagenome (GOLD analysis project Ga0098039, IMG submission 75047) | Marine viral communities from the Subarctic Pacific Ocean - 6_ETSP_OMZ_AT15160 metaG | ecosystem: Environmental > Aquatic > Marine > Oceanic | place: Pacific Ocean | collected 2015-01-08 | reverse complement strand
TCTATAAATAGAAAATCCGTTATAAACAGATGATATTTTGCATATTGGTTTATTACCACCTTTACCGAAAGATTTATTTCTAAAATGAGAATAAATAGTGTGTTTCATAGCATATTTCGGTGTATATGACGGAAGTTTTTCAACTTTTATATCATTTATAGTATTTGTTATTTTCATAGTGTTTTTCCTTTTGTTTTATTCATTTTATACGTCCATAATACACTATTTTCCCCCAAAAATCAAGTAAATAATGGAAAATATACCATTTTTATAGAACAAAATGAGAACATTGACGTGGAGGGATGTGATTCTGGCATAAGAAGAACAAAATGAGAACATTTATGTCAAAAACCCTTGTTTTTTCTGTGGAATACCGTCATTTTAATCTATATAAATATTAAAAACGAATCAAAGTGAGGAAATAATGAAAAAATTGAGAATTTTTAAATTTTCTGATGGAAAAGAAATTCACGAGTCGGTTGAATCTCTTTCATTTAAGAAAGCAGTCAAAAGTATGCAAAATAAAATTGATTTAAAAAAACATAAAGGTTTATTTTGCGAATGGATTACTAAAAGGGGGCAGGAGATGTCTAAATGGATAAAAATGCCCATAGGAAGAAAAAAGAAAATAAGTAGGTAATGGCAAAACTAGCAAAGTCTTACGTAGTACACGTAAGAACACCAAAAAAAACATTAATAGCAAGTGGTTGTAGTTGGACACATGAAAATTTTTGGTCTGATTTTCATGCTGATATGGATTGTTCTTGGCCAAAATGGCCAGAATTATTAGCAAAAAAATTAGATATGGAATGTATTAATTTAGGTCGTAGTGGAGCTGGTAATGAATATATTTTTTCTAGTTTGTTAGATCAAATAAAACAAACGAATAAAGATAATATAGGATTAGTAATACCAGCTTGGACTCAAGTTCACAGGAAAGATATTAAAGTAAGAGGCATATGGAAACATATCGGTGATATTTCATTACCAGACTATACTGCTATTCGCAATAAGATGCCCCCTATTTCTGTAGCTGGTAATGCAGATAAAAGTTTAACATATTACTATAATCTTCAAGAAATATGTAAATCAAAAAAAATACCATTAAAGCAATTTCAAATGTTACCTTTTTTTCGTTCTTCTAAAAGAGCGCCAAAGGATCTTTTTATGACATGGGGTGATCTTGAAATGCTTAATAATCATCCTTATTTTAATAAAATAGATGATAATTTTATTGGTTGGCCTACTGAAAAAAGATTAGGCGGATTTAATTTTTGTGATGATATATTGGATATTTATGCAAATGAGAAAACATATTGTATTTCAGATTTAGATAATCACCCTAATACAAAAGGGCAAGAAAAAATAGCGGAGTTTTTATATGACAGGTTTAGTACTATGAATAAGTCTAAAAAACGTAGTTATAAACTATACAATTCACAAGGAAGAGGAGTATAATGGCAGTAAGAGATTTTGATATGTTATCAACAGGACATACTTGTGATTTTACAACAACATTATCACTTTCACTAGTTAGAACAGTGAAAGCAAACGGTATTGCTGGTGCTGTTGTAGGTACACCTACTATCTCACATAACGCTCCTATATGTCCACCACCTGATATTTGTTGTCCACACATTATGTTTTTAAATGCTGGATCACCAAATGTTAAAATAAGCGGTATACCTTGGGGTAGAGTTACTGATAGTGCTGACGCAGGCTTTATGATAAGAGGATCATTGAATGTATTTGCAAATGGTCTGTAATATCTTATAAATATAGGTATGGCCTACTCAAACTATGACGCAACTACAACGAATCAAAGTAAAAGATCAAATCGTATCTATAGTGATTTGAATTTAAACTTTACTAAAAATCCTGCTACAAAGGATGTTGCAAAAGTCTTTGATGTACAGGCAATTAAAAGAGCTGTTAAAAATATTATATTAACAAATAGATATGAGAAACCTTTTAATTCAGAATTTGGTTGCAATTTAAGAGGATTTCTTTTTGAAAATTTAACTGATCCTGTCCTTGTATTAATGAAGGATAGAATTTCAACAGCAATAGAAAAATATGAACCAAGAGTTACGGTAGAGGATATTGTCATAAAAGATGATGGAAAAAATGGAGTAAATATTATGGTTTCATTTTTAGTAATAGGATCAGAAGAACCAGTAACCGTATCAACATTTTTAAAAAGAGTAAGATAATATGGCACAGCACAGACTAGATATATCAGAATTAGATTTTGCTAATATAAAACAATCATTACAAACATTTTTATCAAATCAAAACGAATTTAAGGATTATGATTTTGAAGGAAGTTCTCTTAATGTTTTATTAGACGTTTTAGCATACAATACACACTACTTGGCTTACAATGCAAATTTCGTAGCAAACGAAATGTTTATGGACACAGCACAATTAAGAACAAGTGTTTCCTCATTAGCAAAATTAGTTGGTTATACACCAAACTCATCCAGAGCACCAATCGCAGATTTAAAAATAGTTATTAATGATGGAACAGGATCTTCAATTACAATTCCTGCAGGTACAAAATATACATCCGTTATAGATGGACTTACATACACGTTTGTTTCAGTATCGGATAAAGTTGTTCAACCTGTTGATGGTGTTTATACTTGCCAAAGTTTAAATTTTTATGAAGGTACATATGTAAGTTATAATCACACTTATGACGCTGGTGATGTAGACCAAAGATTTTTAATTCCAAGTGATAGAGTAGATACTACAACAGTAAAAGTTGCTGTTCAAAATAGTGGTTCAGATATAACAACAGCCATTTATGCTAAAGCAACTTCAATTACAGAATTAGATGGTACAAGTAAAGTTTATTTTTTACAAGAAGCTGAAGGTGGTCAATATGAAATATATTTTGGTGATGGAGTAATTGGTAAAGAATTAAATGACGGTAATATTATTAATATAAGTTATGTAGTAACAAATAAAACAGAAGCTAATGGTGCTACAGCATTTACTTTAGCAGGAACAATAACTGGATTTACAGATATAACTACTACGGTTAATTCATCGGCGCAAGGTGGTGCTGAACCAGAATCTATAGATAGTATAAGAAGGAATACTCCTCATTTTTATTCATCACAAGATAGGGCAGTTACAATAGACGATTACAAAGCTAAAGTTAAACAATTATATGCTAACTCTCAATCGGTATCTGCTTGGGGTGGTGAAGACGCTGAAACACCTTTTTATGGTAGAGTTTATATTTCTATTTTACCAATAAGTGGTTCCAATCTTACTGCTTCAACAAAAGATAGAATTGTTACAAGTCTAAAAAAATATTCAGTTGCTTCAGTTACACCAGTAATTATTGATCCAGAAACTACAAGTATCATATTAACTTCAACAGTAAAATTTGATGAAGCGGCAACACCAAAAACTTCCGAAACTATAAAGTCAGATGTTATTACTACAATTACAGATTACAGCGCAAGTACTTTACAAAAATTTGATACAATTTTTAGATATTCAAAACTAACAGGTTTGATTGATGAAACAGATATTAGTATCTTATCAAATATAACAACAGTAAAATTAAGAAAATCTTTTAGTCCAACATTAGGTTCTTCATTAAAATATTCAGTTAATTTTTCTAACGCATTATATAATCCACACTCTGGTCATAATGCTACTGACGGTGGTATTGTAGTATCAACAGGATTTAAAATAGATGGAGATACTACAAACGTTTGGTATTTAGATGATGATGGAGATGGTAATGTTAGAAGATATAGAATGGATGGTGCTATAAGAACCTATGGTAATAGTACACAAGGTACAATAGATTATGATACAGGTCTTATTGAAGTTAATTCTTTAAATGTATCCAATATTGAAAATGTAAGAGGTACAGCTTCAACAGTTATTGAGATTATAGTAAAACCAAATTCAAATGATTTAGTTCCAATTAGAAATCAAATATTAGAAGTGGATGTAGCAAACAGCACGGTTAATGTTGAGGCTGATACACTAGTGGGAGGCTCAGCAAACGCTGGTATAGGATATACCACAACAAGTAGTTATTAGATGACATGGCTGACTTCAGAAATAAATTATCAAATCTTTTAAGTTCACAAGTACCTGATTATGTACTTGAGGACCACCCATTATTTTTAGACTTTGTAAAAGCTTATTATCAACTATTAGAATCAGCAGAAATTAAATTAACAAATATTGGTGATCCAGACCATATACAACTTAATAGTCAAACAGGTCAAATTAATTTTATATCATTAAATGGAACAAATGTTAGTAGTGATGATGAAGATGATAGATTACTTTTAGAAGACACTACTTATGGTGACTTTATAAATGGAGAAATAATTACAGGTTCAACGTCTGGTGCTACTACTACAATCTTAATTGAAGATGTGGACGTAGGTGCTCGTTTATTCGTAGCACATCAAAACAAATTTATAGAAGGTGAATTAATTACAGGTTCAACTTCAAATGCTCAAGCTACTATATTAAAATATAGAGCCAATCCAGTTCAAAACATACAACAACTTTTAGATTATGCTGATGTGGATAAAACAATTCAAGGTTTTTTATCACAATTTAGAAATTCATTTTTAACATCTATTCCAGATAGATTAGATGAGAATGTAGATAAAAGAAAACTTATAAAGAATATTAAATCTCTTTATCAATCAAAAGGAACAAAACGTGCTAGTGAAATATTTTTTAAATTATTGTTTAATGAAGCTGCTGAAATAAGACATCCAAAAGATAATGTTTTAAGATTGTCTGATGGTAAATGGGACACTAGATTAATATTACGTTGTTTAGAAGTTGGAACTTCAGATGCTTCCAACCTTATAGGTCAAACGATTACACAAGCAGATAGTCCAACTAATACTGCTATTAATGAAGCCACTGGTATTGTAGAAGATGTATTTAAATTTATTATTGGTGGTACTACAGTTACAGAATTAGTATTAGGAAATACTTCGGTAGTAGGTACTTTTATTTCTGACCAAAATATTACTGGAATAGATAATACAGATTCAGATGTAACAATTAAGTGTACTCTTACAGGTATTATTTCTGATAGAACAATGACAACAGATGGTGCATTATATAATGAAGATGATGAGATTACATTAGCTGCTGGTGGAACAGGTTCATCTTTAAAAGTAGGACCTGTGGGGTCTGGTGCAATACAAGAAGTTATTATTGATGATGGTGGAACAGGATACGTTGTAGGTGATGTTGTTAATTTTAGCACAGGAAATGCTACAGCAAAAGTTTCAGTTGTAAATGGTGGTGTAACTTTAGAAAGTGGTACTGGAACAGGACAATTAGTTATGGAAAACGAAACAGGAAAAGGAGATCCTTATTCAGGAGATAAAGTTGTACAAGAAAGTGGTAGTGGTAATGAGGATATAACCGATGTAAGAATGATTGACCATGGTAATGCTTATATTTCTTTACCTACTTTAACAGTTACAAGTGGTAGTGGATCAGGTGCAAAACTTTTAGCATATGGTTCAGAAATAGGTCGTGCATTACTTGTTAATGTTATTGAGTCAGGATATAATTATCAAGCTTCTCCAGCGCCTACACTTACTTTTCCAACATACGCCTTACTTAAAGATATTTCAGGAACATATGTAATAGGTGAAACAGTTTCTGGTTTAGGTTCAGATGGTTCAACAGTTGTAACAGCTAAAGTAGTTTCATTAGATACAGATACACAAATTTTAAAATTATCAGGTGCTTCAGGCATTTATGGAACAGATGTAAGACTTACAGGTGCAGCTGGTGCTACAGGTACTATTGTACGATTAGAACAAGCAGAAGGAACTGTTAGTGTTTCTCCTTTAGTTACAACAGATGGTTCTTATATAAATGAAGATGGATGGATATCTGAAAACACTATGAAAACCCAAGACAGTTTATTATATCAGGATTATTCTTATATTATTAAAGTAGGTAGATCCATTAATGAATGGAGAGATAGTTATATAAAAACATTACATCCTGCTGGGTTTTATTTTCAAGGAGAGATTGCTATTGCAAGTCAATTGGATCTTCAAATTAGAACAATAACTGGATTAAATAGTGGTACAGAAGGTATATTAAGATCAGCACTAACTAAAATATATTCACAAATTATAGGTCGTAGATTAGGAACAGAAGATGATGGAACAAGTTTAAGAGCAAACGCAAAAGCAACTGTATCTGCTGATTTTGATCAGGATACAGTTACACAATTTTCTAAAACAACAAGAGATGTAACCTTAACAAGACCTGCTATTGATATTAATTATGTAAGTAGGGTTAGAAGAAATATTACAGATTCAAGTGGTAATGTTGTAAATGTAAGACAAGCATTTGTATATGCTGGGCCACGATTAGGTGTGTTAGATAAATGGGCAAATACTGTATTTGGTATTACTGCTAATGCTAGAGGTAGTGCTGGAGGAAGTGGAATTACGTTTCAAGCATTAAATGGTATTAAAGTACAAGGGACTAGAACAATTTTAGATGGTTCAAATGCAATATTTTTACTGACTTCAAACGAAGCTGGTAGAAAGATGAAAACAAATTTTACTATTCCTGCACAAATAGGCGATTATTCAGCAAATACAATGGACGAAACATACACAACATTTGATTCAGATAGTGTTACAATGGATGTGGTATAACATATAAATAGATAAGAGGCAGTATGGCAAAACAAACAATCAATATAGGTTCAACAGCAAATGATGGGACGGGTTCGTCTTTACGTGCTGGTGGTGATCTAGTTAACGATAATTTTAACGAAATTTATACAGAATTAGGTAATGGAACAACTTTAGCAATTATTAGTAAAACACAAACATTATCTAATAAAACTATTGATTTAGGTACTAATACAGTTACAGGTTCATTAGCTGAATTTAACACTGCATTACAAAGTGATACTTTTACTACAGCAGCTTCAACTACAACTTTCACAAATAAGACTATTGATTTAGGTGATAATACAGCAACAGGTTCATTAGCTGAATTTAATACTGCCTTACAAGGAGATAGTTTTGTTTCATTAACAGGAACTGAAACATTAACAAATAAGACTTTAACAAGTCCTGAAATCAACACAATTACTAGAACAGGAGATTTTACACTAGACGTATCAGGTGACTTAACGCTTGATAGTGATGGTGCTACAATCGCATTTAAAGATGGTGGTACTATCTTTGGTGCCGTAATTAATAATAGTGGTGAAATGCAATTAAGATCAGGTGGTTCTTTAGGAACTGCAATGACCTTTGCAGGTGCAAATACAACTGCTAATGGTGATCTTACTGTTACAGGAACTTTAACAGTTAATGGTTCAACAACTACAGTTAATTCTACTAATACTACTGTAGATGATAATTTATTAGAATTAAATTCTGGTGCAACTTCAAATGCCAATGATACAGGTATCATTATGGAAAGAGGTTCTACTGGTGATAACGCAATTGTAGCCTGGGACGAGTCGGCAGACAAGTTCGTTATGGGTACTACAACAGCGACTGCTTCTGATACAGGAAACTTAACAATCGCTACAGGAACCCTTGTGGCAAATATAGAAGGTAATGTTACAGGAGCCCTTACAGGAAACGCTGATACTGCAACTGCATTAGCAACAGGTCGTACAATAGGTATGTCAGGTGACGTAGTATGGACATCAGCAAGTTTTGATGGATCAGGCAATGTTACGGGTGTTGCAGCTCTACAAGCAAATACTGTATCATCTACAGAATTAGTAGGTGCAACTACTTTACTGATAATTAATTCTGCTGATGTTACACAGAAAACAATAATAGGAGCAGGAAGTTAAATAAAATGATTATAAATATAATTAAGGAATAGAAAAATGCCAGCAATAATAACAAACAAATTTAGAATGAACAACGCTGAACAATTTGAGGAATCATTTTCAGAGGCGACCCCAACAGTTTACTATCTAGGAATAGGTAGAGCTCAAGCATATGGTACTTTAACAAGACCAGATGGAAGAACAGATTATGAGGGCACTGAAACTGCCCCAATTACACCAGGTGATAGTGTATTAAATGAATTTAAAAATTATGATGACTTATTAGCAGTTAAAAAAATCACAGGTTCAGGTGTTAGTTTTGTAATACCAAGAAGAAACTGGACAACAGGTACAGTTTATGATATTTACAGACACGACTATGAGGAATATGTAACTGGAAGTACATCAACAAGAGTAACATCAACAAGTACTGCAACGACTTTATTTGATTCTACTTTTTATGTTAAATCAAGTGATTCAAATGTTTATAAATGTTTAGATAACAATGGTGGTGCTACTTCTACAGTTGAACCATCAGGAACAGCAACATCAGTTGCTACAACAGGTGATGGATATAAGTGGAAATATATGTACACTCTTTCATCTTCAGAACAAGCAAATTTCTTATCAACAGATTTTATGGGAGTTTCAACAAACTCAACTGTGGCTGCAGCTGCTGTTGATGGTGCATTAGACATAGTAAAAATTAAAACTGCAGGTTCAAGTTATACAGTTTCAGGTGGTGCAACATCAGGAACAATTACTGCTGTCCCTATAAGAGGAGACGGTTCAAGTGGTGTATGTTCAGTTGTACTCACTTCAGGTGCCATTTCAGCTGTTACAGTAACAACTGCTGGAACAGGTTATACATCTGGTTATATTAGAAACGCTGATATTATTACAGCTACAAATGCTGGCGGTGCTGGATCAGGTGCAGAATTAGATGTAATTATTCCACCAAAAGGTGGCCATGGTAAAAATGCAGTAGAAGAATTAGGTGGATTTTTTGTAATGTTAAATACTTCATTAGAAGGAACAGAAAGTTCTAACTCTGGTGACTTTACAGCCGCAAACGATTTTAGAAAAATTATTTTAATTAAAAATCCTAACAACACAGCTGGTTCAGCTGCTTCAGCTGCAACTTTGAGAGCAACAAATGCTGTTAAAATTGCTGCTTCTCCATCGCCAGGAACATTTACTGCTGATGAAGAAATAAATCAAGCAACAACTGGTGCGGTTGGAAAAGTTGTTGAATGGGATGCTACTAATAAAATTTTGTATTATATCCAGACAAGGCACAACGATGCTGGTGCTGATACAAATGGAAATGTTACAGCGTTTTCAGCTGCAAACGTAATTACAGGACAGACTTCAAGTGCGACAGGTACTCCAGATGCAACAACTCAAACAGTAAACAATGTTGTCTTTACTTCTGGATATTCTGCTCCAGAAATACAACACGATTCTGGTGAATTACTTTATGTTGAAAATAGAACAAAAATTACAAGAGCAACTGACCAAACAGAAAATATTAAGTTAATAATTGAATTTTAATAAAGGATCAAAAGATAATGCCATCACCAACTGATTTTAATGTCAGTCCTTACTATGACGATTTTGCCGAGTCAAAGAAGTTCCATAGGATACTTTTTAGACCAGCATTTGCTGTTCAAGCAAGGGAGCTAACTCAAGCACAAACACAATTACAAAATCAAATTGAAAATTTATCAGATCATATTTTTGATAAAGGTGCAATGGTTATTCCAGGTGAAATTGGATATGATTTAAATTATTATGCTATAAAATTAACATCAAAAAGTAATTCAACAATTGCTAACTATGTTGGCCAAACTTTAACAGGTGGCACATCAGGTGTTACTGCTAAATGTATAAATGCTGTTGCTACAGATGGTACTGATCCAGATACTCTTTTTGTAAAATACTTTAATACAGCTTCAGATGGTTCAACAATTTCTTTTTCAAATGGAGAAACAATAACAGGTTCTCCTGCAGGAGATACAGCTGTTGTTGCTTCAACTGCTACAGGCTGTGCTGCTCAAGTACAACAAGGAATTTATTACATTAATGGTTTTCACGTTCAAGTATCTGAACAAACTTTAATATTAGACAAATATACAAATACACCTTCTTATAGAGTAGGATTAGGAGTTACAGAATCTTTTGTAACATCAGGAGATGATTCATCTTTAAATGATAATGCTCAAGGTACATCAAATAATAATGCACCTGGCTCTCATAGATTAAAAATTTTATTAACACTTTCTAAAAAAGCATTATCTAGTACCGATGATAATAATTTTTATGAATTGTTAAGATTATCTGAAGGTAATTTACAAAATCAAGTTAGAACAACTGAATATGCCGTATTAGAAGATACACTTGCTCGTAGAACATTTGACGAATCAGGTGACTATATTGTAAAACCTTTTGATATAGACATAAGAGAACATTTAATTTCAGGAACAAATAGAGGTGTTTATGCTTCTAGTGATGGTGGAGACGCAACAAAACTTGCAATGGGAGTTTCTCCTGGAAAAGCATATGTACAAGGATATGAAATTGACACTATTGCTACAACATGGACAGCAGTAGATAAAGCTAGAGATTACGACACACAAAATAATTTTAGTACAAGATTTGATATAGGTAATTATATAAATGTAACCAATGTTTATGGTACTCCAGACATAGTGTCAACGTCTGGTGTAGAAGCATTTAAAGGAATAACTTTACACGATACAGCAACAAGTTCTCGTGGTACAGCAAATACAGGATCAAGTTCAGGTATAACTACAATCGGTAGAGCAAAAACTAGAGGCTTTGAATATTCTTCTGGTACTGCTGCTGCTAATATTTTTTCAAACGCAAGTATAACAAGTGCTATTTACAAACAATATCTATTTGATGTTGTTTTATTTACACACTTAAATATTAAAACTGCTCAAGCATATACAAACGGAGTTACTATTACAGGTAATAGTTCAGGTGCTACTGGTGTTAAACAAGAATATTCTACTACAGAAAGTGCTACAATTACTGGTGCAACACAGGCTGATCCTTGTGTTGTAACATCTTCAAATAAATTTAAAGAAGGTCAACAAGTTACTATTGCTAGTGTTTCTGGTATGACTCAATTAAATGGTAATGTTTATACAGTAAGAAATCCAAGCGCTTCAAACTTCCAATTATACGACACAGATGGAACAACTGCAATTGATAGTAGTGGATTTAGTGCTTATAGTTCAGGTGGTACAGCTGCACACGGTGTTGTTATACTATCAAACGTACAAGGTATATTTACTGCTGGAGAAACAATAACAGACGGAAGTTCTACATCTGTTATTCAAGCAGACGCTGTTGGTCAAAAAGGTGTTACTTCATATGATTTACCATCAGTTAAACAAGTTGCGATGGCAGGTAGTCCTACATTTACTGCTGATACAGCACTTGACGCTACGAATGGCGAAAATGCTATACTTACAGGTTCATTAGATATTGCAAATGGCAGTGCTAGTGTTACAGGTATTAATACAAGATTTACTGAAGAATTAGTCCCAGGAGATTCAATCTCATTTACAAACGATAGTGGTAATACAGAAACAAAAATAGTAGAAGCTATTATATCAGGTTCTAGTTTAACAATGACAGCTGTTTCAGCTGCTGCTTCAACTAAAACAGTTGCAACAAGACGTAGAGCAAAAACTCAATCACCTGAAAAACATATAGCAATTTTTAATCTGCCTTATGAAAATATAAAAACATTAAAGACAGCAGCTAATAGTAATGCTTCAGATACAACTTACACATTTAGAAAACACCAAATTGCAACACTAACTGGAGATGGTATTGCTACTTTCTCTGCTGGTGTAAATGAAACTTTTGCAACTTTAGATGAAGGTGATTTTACAATCTCTATAAAAGCTACAGGTTCTGGTGGAACAGGTGCTGTTGGAGATGTATTAAGTTTAACAGGTAACAACCACGAAAGTTCTGCTATATTTGCATTGAACGGTGCTAAAACAACTTTAACTATAGACTTTGGTGCTAATTATGCTGCCCACGATATTAAAGCATTATTAACATTAAATAAATCTGTAGGAACTTCAAAAACAAAAACATTAAATGCAGCTTCAACTATACAAGTTGCTACACAGGCAGCCGTTGAGGCAAGTGCTGTTGGTTTAGGTAAAGCAGACGTTAATACACTTAATAGTGTTTATATGGCACCTGACTTTAGTACGGATGCAACAACAAGTCATACGGATGTTAGTGATAGATTTGAATTAGACACAGGACAAAGAGATAACTTTTATGACATTGGAAGAATTAAATTAAAGACTGGTGAACTAACTCCAACAGGAAGATTACTAGTTAATTTTGATTATTTCTCACATAGTACAGGAGATTATTTTGATGTTGATTCTTATTCTGTTGATTATGAAGATATTCCTGTTTACACTTCTTCTACAAGTGGTGTAAGATATGAGTTAAGGGATGCTTTAGATTTCAGACCAAGAGTTGATGACGCTTCAACAATAGACGCTGGTGTACAAGATAGATCATTTGACGGATCAGGTGCTTCTGTAGTACAACCTGTTAAAGTTAATTCAGACGTAAGAGCTGATTTTGAATATTATTTAGGAAGAATAGATAAAATATTCCTAGACAAAGATGGTAATTTTAAAGTATTAAAAGGTGCTAGTTCACATTCACCAAAAATACCAGGTACATTAGAAAACGCTATGCACCTATACACATTATTTTTACCTTCTTATACATTAGATACTGCTGACGTAACTATTGAACACGTTGATAATAAAAGATATACAATGAGAGATATTGGACGTATTGATGATAGAATTGATACGATTGAATATTATACTCAATTATCTTTATTAGAAGCAAATGCACAAAATTTACAAATACAAGATTCAAATGGTTTTGACAGATTTAAAAATGGTTTTGTAGTAGATAATTTTACAGGACATAATATTGGTGATGTAGGTAATAGAGATTACAAAGTTTCAATAGATTATGCTAATGGAGAAATGAGACCAACATTCCATGAAGACGCTGTACAATTAATTGAAAGAGATGATGATGGTACTGCTATTGCTGCTCAAGATAGAATAGACGCACAATATCAAAAAACTGGTGATATAATTACTTTACCTTATACTGAAACAACTTTAATAGACCAACCTTATGCAAGTAAGGCTATCAATGTAAATCCATTTGGAGTATTTACATGGATAGGTTCAATAGAATTAACACCTCCAGGTGATGAATGGAAAGAAACAGAAAGAGCTCCAGAATTAGTTATAAACAACCCTAATGGAGGTTGGGACAACTTAACTAAACAAACAGGTAACTCTGGTCAGTTATCAGAATTTCCTATGTCAACAGTTTGGAACTCTTGGCAAGATACTTGGACAGGAAAACCTGTTGAAAGTGGAAGAAGACGAGTTGGTACAACCGAAAGAAGAGGCGGTCATGGTTGGAGAGTTATGGCCAAAGAAGAAATTACAACAACACAACAAGTTTCACAAACAAGAGCAGGTATAAGAGCAGTTGCAATTCCTCAAACAGTAAGAACATCAATGGGTGATAGAGTTGTATCTGTTGCATTTGTTCCATTTGTAAGAAGTAAAACAATAACATTTAATGCAACAAGATTAAAACCAAATACAAGAGTTTATCCTTTCTTTGATAATGTTGCTGTAACTGCATATGTAACACCAGATGGTGGTTCATTAGGAGGAAATTTAGTTACAGACGCAAATGGTAAAGTTGAAGGTACATTTGCTATACCAGATCCAAAAGTAGATGCAAATCCAAGATGGAGAACAGGTCAAAGATTATTCAGATTAACAAGTTCATCTACAAATAGTTTAACAAATGCTAATGTTGAAACAGCAGCTAATGTTGAATATGTTGCTAGAGGCTTGATAGAAACTGTAAGAGAAACTATTATTTCAAGTAGAGAATTTAAAGTTGAAATGAGAAGTGTTACAGATACACAAACTATAACAAGAACATCTACAAGAACGGAAGAAAGACAAGTTAGCTACCACGATCCTTTAGCACAAACTTTTTTAGTTGATGATAAAGGCGGAGTATTTTTAACATCCGTTGATTTATTCTTTAGTACAAAAGACGCAGCTATTCCATTAACCGTACAATTAAGAAACGTTGTTAATGGTTATCCAGGACAAAAAATATTACCGTTCTCGGAAGTTACAAAGAATCCAGCTGATGTTAATATAAGTACAGATGGTACTACAGCTACTACATTTACATTTGCTTCTCCTGTTTATATACAGGCTAATGTAGAATATTGTTTTGTTGTTATGGCAAACTCACAAGATTATAATGCTTATGTAGCAAGAATTGGTGAAACATCATTAGATTCAAATAGAACCATATCTGCTCAGCCTTACGCTGGCGTAATGTTTAAATCACAAAATGGTAAGACATGGAGTGCTGAACAAAATGAAGATATGAAATTTAAATTAAGAAGAGCAGAATTTAGTCAAGTAACTGGTACAGTTACATTAACAAATGATACTTTACCTGCAAGAACACTTAAAAATAATCCAATAAGAACAACAAATAGTTCTGGAGTGGTTAGAGTGTTCCATCCAAATCACGGTATGCACGGAACAAGTAATAATGTTACAATCGCTGGGGTTCCAGCTGGTACTCACAATGGTATTGCTCATACAGCAATTAATGGAACATATACTTCCATATCAAATATAACTTTAGACAGTTATGATGTTACAACAACTGGTACCGCAAATGCTACTGGAGATATTGGTAGTAATGCTGTAACTGCAACTCAAAACAGATTGTTTGATGTTGTAAACCTTGGTGGTATTCAAACTCTTACCGTACCAGATACAAATATAGAATATTATATTAGAACAACAACAGGAAAAACACTACACGGTTCAGAAACAGAATTTAATTTAACAACGGCTGCTAATAAAGTTGCCGTAGTTAATAATGATAATATTTCTTGGACAGCACCTCAAGTGATTGTAAGTGAAATAAATGAAACAAATGAAAGTATTAGTGGTGGTAAATCTTTTTATACACAATTAGAAATGTCAACAACAAATACTAAATTGTCTCCAGTATTAGATACTCAAAGAATGAGTGCCTTCACAATTTCAAATAGAATAAACAATCCAACATCTAGTAACACACCAGATTTTGTTGATGATGTTGCTTCTACAGGTTCATCATCTGCTGCTATCTATTGTACAAAAACAGTAGGTTTGGAAAACAAATCAAAAGCACTTGACATTAGATTAACTGCTAATGTAAGATCAACATCTGAAATTGAGATGTTTTATAAAACATCTGGTCCAGATGAAGAAAGAAAAATAGGTGATATAAGTTGGACACCTTTTAATACAGATGGTAGTCCAGACTCATCAATAACACCTGCTGAGGATGATTTCACATTTAGAGAGTATCAATATTCAGCAAACGATATAAATGATTTTACATCATTTCAACTTAAAATAGTTATGAAAGGAACCAACTCATCATATCCACCAGTGCTTAGAGATATGAGAGGTATTGCGTTGGCGGTATAGAGATATGGCAAAAGTAATAGTTGAAGGATACAACCACTTAATAAGAGATACAAGCTCTAACGCAATTGTTAATACAAGTACTTCGGACTATTCTTTGTATATGGCAAGATTTAAAGCAAGAGAAAAACAAAGTGATGTTTTAAGAGATACAGTAAAAGAAATAAATAATCTAAAGAAAGAATTAAGAGAAATTAAAGAATTGTTTAATGAGATTAAAGGAGTAATTAAAAACTAATGGCTGCAAGAACAATAGCAACAACAGATACATTAGAAACGTTTAGAACACAATTTAACGCATTGTCTGAAACTGACTTTGGCGATATTGCTACACTAGACAACGCTATTTCTGCAACGTCTGTAATAGGCGCTGTAAATGAATTATATTCTTCTATTGCAGGAAGTTTAGCATTTAATATAACAGATGGTTCAAATACACAAACCATTTCAAACACTCAAACTATGACGATTTCTGGAACAGCGAACCAAGTTACAGCAGTTGTTTCAGCAACAGATACATTAACATTAGGTTTAGCAAGTAATATAACAGTCAGTGGTACAACCCACGCTTTAGGTACGATAGCAATAAGTGGAAACAATATTTCATCAAGTAATAGTGCTACAGTTACAATAGATGATAATTTATCACTTTCAGCAGGCAAAACATTCACAGCAGGTACAATCACAGCAGGGTTATTAACAATAGATGAAACATTAGGTTTCCCTAGAATTTCATCAACTAGAGGCGATGACCTTTTAGTTTTAGACGCTATACCTGTTCTTCAAGGTTCTTCTATGATTTTTGAAGGCGATACGGCTGACGATTTTGAAACAACAATTTCAGTTACAGATCCAACAGCAGATAGAACAATAACAATACCTGACGAAACAGGAACCCTAGTAACTACTGGGAGTTCTGGAGTAGTGACAGGTACAATTATTGCCCTTGATACAGTCGCAGAAGCCAATATGGCCAACGATGCTATCGGGCAAGATCAACTAAAAAGTGTTGTAACATTACAGGTTATCAATTCAACAGGAACTGTTTTAAAAACAATGTATGCTGCAGGCGCTTAAAACATATAAATAAAAGGAAGGTACTTTGGAAATGAAAGGTATCAGAAACAATAAATGAGGAAATTATGGCAGTAGTAAAACCTTTATATTACACAAGTGGAAATCTTAAAGAGATGGATACTACTTTGGTTAACCAAATTGTAGACCAATGTGTATATCAATATTCACTAAACCCTAGTGTGTCGCTATCAGTGGTTAGTAATAGTGGATCATTAGCGGCAATTAACGATACAAGAAAACAAGCTGGGGCGCATTCAACACACGCTTCATCTTACCCAAGTGAAGGAACAACAGCTGAACCATCAACAGTTACAGTTACTTACGACAAAATTTCAGAAACTAGGGCATCCGTATCACCAACATCTGATACAGGAAAAACTTGGCCAATCTATTACAATGCAAGTGGTAACATACAAGCAATGAGTCTAACGGATGTAAAAGATACATTTTTACACCCAGCGATTGATTTACTTGCTGCAGCAACTACAGGAACGCAACAAGGTGGAACATACCATATTTCAACATCAACTTCCGTAGCAGGTTCAACTGAAGTTTCAGGTGCCTCAACAGCAATATTTGTAGATACAAGAGCTGACGTAAGTGAATATACATCTGGATCTATTCCAGAAACACTGGATCAACCGGAAAATATAACAAGTTATTATTTACATAGAGTAACTGGTGCTGTTATTACATATACTGAACCTTATTACCTAGACGCTTCAAGTAATATAAAAGAATATACTACAGCAGCTTTTAATTCTTTGATACAAGAATGGACTAGATATACTGCTGTATCTTCAGGTGATGGTTATTCACTTGCTTATAATATAGGTGCAAGTGGTTCAGGTAATACTAGAGGTTCTGGTATTGTAGATACCATTTTAGATGGTTCTGGTAACTATCAACAAAGATATTATAATACAAACGATTATAGAGCACAGGAATTTCCTAATGGTTCTACTACAACAGCTGCAACATATTATTTAAGAATAAATAAGTCTTAATAGACTTATAAATTATATTATGAATTATGAATATATTATTAACAGGTAGTGAAGGCTTCGTTGGCCAACATTTATTTAAATTTTTAAAACCCAATCATAAAATAACTTGTTTAGACAAGTTAACAGGTAATGATTTATTATCCTGTGACTTAAAGCATAATGTAGATTTAGTTATACATCTTGCTGGGTTGTCTGGCGTTAGAGATAGTTTGGAACGACCTACTGAATATTGGGAACAAAATGTAATCGCAGGTCAAAGACTTTTTGACTACTTCAAAGATACAAGAATCTTATACGCAAGTTCATCAACATCACACGAACCTTGGAGAAATCCATATGCTATGAGCAAATACAGCTTAGAGCAAATAGCACCTACAAATAGTTTAGGAATGAGATTTACAACTGTCTATGGACCAAATGCTAGAGAGAGTATGTTGATTCCTAGAATATTAAGAGATGACGTTCCATTTATAAATATAAACCACAGCAGAGATTTTATACACGTTGACGATTTAGTGAGAGGGATAAATACTTTAATGAAAACAGATTTAACTGGTGTAACTGATCTTGGTGCTGGTATTACAAACAAACTTATGGACCTAGTTGATTATTTTAAAGTTAGTTGTGATAAATTTGTCCTTGGAAATGAATTTGAAAGATTGGATAATAAGGCTGATAATACACTACTAAATAATCTTGGTTGGTTACCAAAGATTAACTTATACAATTATATAGAGGAGAATAGAAATGTTAACTGAAGAATATTTAAAAGAAAATTTAATAACGTCATATTTTGTTGATAGTGAAAGAAAAAATATAGAGATGTTGACAACCACAGACGATAAACAAAAGGTTTTTACTACTGTATTACCTTATGAGGAAAATCATCCTCAATACATAGCGCTTACAAAGTTTATGGATATAGATAAAATCCATGAAGCAACTTACGAAAAAAAACGAAAAGAAAGAGAAGCGTTTGAAGAATCTGTTATGAGAATCGCTAAAAAAGAAGGTTTAGTATTTGATTCTGATAAAATAGATAGTAAGTTTTTCCCAAAATTATGTCAAGCAATATTTGAAGATGTTGATAATGCAGACCATCTGTTTGCATTAAAACTTGCTTTATTTGAGGTTGTAAAGATTAGAGATTCTAAAAACACTAAAGCTAAAAAGACATTAAGACAAGCTAAAAATAAGATTGATGTTTTTCAGGCTGCAATGGATTGTCTAGGTAAAAAATAATTATCCCACCAACCAGTCCAACCTTCTTCCATTATGTGGTTCATTTGACCTAGAGTACAAATACTAAATTCTTTTGGTGGCATTTCATAAATATAATTTTTGATAGAAGGACAAACTTTATCATATGTTTCATATACTATTTGTTTATAATAAAACTCATCACTTCCTTTATTATATACTTTTAAGTATTCTGTATCATTTGATTTAAACTTATCCCATATCCAAGACTTATCTCCTGTCCAAGATACAACGGAAGAGTTTAATGGTGTATGAGCAGGTTTTCTCCACCAAGTATCATCTAACAATGTAAATTCTTTTCTAATTAAGTTTGGTAACTTATTATAGATAACTACATCTAAATCAAAGTATAAATTTTCTCCATCTCTAAACTTGTCATACATTTGAAGTTTATTATACCAGTTGCCATACAAATCAGTATCTATTACTTCAAAATTATCATACTTTAGACCTGAATAAGTGTCTATCATATGTTTTAAATTTTTAACGTGCCAGTCGGTAAACTTATTACCAAATCTGCAACATATTATTCTCATTATTTTACCTTTCATACTTATCTAATTTTAAAGGTCCAGTAATAGTCAATCCCATTTTTGGATGTATACCCGAATTAGCCGAACCGTGTAGCACATTATCGTCCCAACAGTATATATCACCTTTTTTCCATTGTAACACAGAATCATTAGCAAACAAAAATTGTCCTTGTTTCCAATCTTCTAAAAATATATAAAAACGCAAAACAGTTTGATTTTCTTCTCCTGACAATTC
>Ga0098039_1000368_pt1 | contig 19591 bp, 15 predicted proteins | sample 6_EtaG_FD_75047 | JGI IMG/M metagenome (GOLD analysis project Ga0098039, IMG submission 75047) | Marine viral communities from the Subarctic Pacific Ocean - 6_ETSP_OMZ_AT15160 metaG | ecosystem: Environmental > Aquatic > Marine > Oceanic | place: Pacific Ocean | collected 2015-01-08 | reverse complement strand
GGCTTAGACCACTTCTCCCCAACTAAAAAGAAAAAGGTCCGCAAAGGGCCAATCAGTAGATAATGGTTAAACTAATTGTCAGTTTATTGATTCAGTTCCCTAAGCTGGCAGGTTTGTTTTTCAAGGTTAGGGATGAGTATGTTAGCGCGGTTAAAAAGCGCCGCCATAATCGTAATAACGAGCGCATCAATCGTTGGGTGCACGACGATTAAAAGAAGTGAACTTCCGTACTTTATTGGAAAGCTGGAAGAGCATTCTTTCACGTCTGAGGAAAAGGAGACAATCGGAGAACTCCTCCGATACATCAACGACCTCGAAAACCGTTGATATCGTAGGCCTCTGTGTGGGGCATTCCAGACCCCGAGACATGGGGGCCAGCAGCGTGTCTGGAGTCCCTGAGTGGACTTACAACGTGCGCGTGGCGGCTCTGGTTAAGAAGTATCTACATGGTCATGGCATTGATTCCATAATCTACGACGAATACCACGGGAACGCATACACCTCTGCCATGAAGTGGCTGGCCCACACACTGAAGGTGGACGGGGTCACAGTGGCCGTTGAGCTTCATTTCAACGCCGCCACAGCGTCCGCAGAGGGCTGTGAGATGTTATACTACCACAGGTCTGCGCCCGGCAAAAGACTGGCCGGACTTCTCCAGAGAGAGGTGCTGACCGAATACGACACAACCGACCGAGGCATAAAGCCTCTCAAAAAATTTTCGCGGGGCGGGGCATTCTTGGTGAAGACCAAGTGTCCTGCCGTGATTTGCGAGCCGTTCTTCGGCACCAATGAACGAGAGTGGGAGATATTCCGCTCATCCCGCACCCAACTGGCGCGAGCATACGCCAGTGGGATAAAGACTTTTCTGTCTGAAGTAGCAGCCTAGTAACCGATAGCGCCCGAAAGGATAACGCTGACGAGTGAACGATGTGAAAGAGGACACGAAGAAACCAATCGGTTTCTAAAAAGGAAACCACTTAATCTTAACTAGAAAGAATCAACCATTATGGCTAATGGAACTATTACCCCGTCAAGAATCGGACAGGAAATGTCCGCTGGGGCAACAGACGCTCTTTTCTTGAAGGTGTTCGCGAACGAGGTGCTTAATGCCTTCGAAGAATCGAACGTCATGAAAGAGCTTCACACCGTTCGGACTATTTCGAGCGGTAAGTCGGCGCAATTCCCAGTTACGGGTATTGCGACAGCAAAATACCACACTCCCGGTGAGGATGTGTTTGAGATGACTAACGGAACTAAGTATCCGACGGCAATCGAGCATCGTGAGCGTGTTATCAACATTGATGACGTTCTTATCGCGGCTACTTCCGTAGCTCAGATTGACGAACTCAAGAACCACTACGATGTGAGGTCCGTGTATACGACCGAGCTTGGACGGGCTCTTGCTAAGCGTTTCGACCTTGCGACGATGCGTACGTTGGTAGCTGCTTCTCACGTTGACGCTGCTGCTCGAGCCAACCCTGATGCCTCTCAAGGCACCGTGATTGACTTGGGAGTCACCACTGGTGCTCCAGCTAATGTGGACACCGCTGCAAACCTGATTCAAACCTTCAGGCTTATTGCTCAGACGTTGGACGAACAGCATATTCCGTCAGAAGACCGCTTCGTCATCTTGACGCCTGCGCTTTACTACCTGCTTGCGGGTAGCGATAACGCAGCCATCAACCGCGACGTAGGGGGTGTTGGTAGCATCGCTACTGGTAGTATTATGGAGCTTGTGGGGCTTAAAATCTACAGCTCTCCTCATGTTTCCACAATCACTACCAACGAAGTTGCCAGTGATGACGTGAATGCTAATAACAACCCGTTCGATGATGCTGATGGCAATTCTTCCGCGAAAGGCTACCTCGATTCGGGGTTGGACGTGCTGAAGTTCATTGCTGGACACAAGTCCGCTATCGGAACTGTTAAGCTGCTCGACCTTGCGGTTGAAAGCGAATACTCCATGTCAAAGCAGGCTCACCTGATGTTGGCTAAGTATGCAATGGGTCACGGTATCCTGCGACCTGAGTGCGCTATTAGCGTTAGAAGCTAACCGACAATAACTAACCCTTAAGGGGGTCTTCGTAGTTTATTCTGCGGAGGCCCCCTTTTTTTCTTATGGCTCTCACTACAGAAATTGAAAGCGTCAACCAAATGCTTGGGCATATTGGTGAAGCGCCCGTAAACTCCTTAGCTGACACAGCGGCTCTTCCTATCTCAGGGAGCATCGCTTTAACCACGTTACGTGAAGTAGCCAAAGAAGTTCAGACTGAAGAATGGCACTTCAACACCGTAACGGACCACGAAATCTCCCCTAATGGGGACAGCAAGATTCCTCTCCCCGCCACCACTTTATTTGTGGACGCAGTGAATTCCACTGACGACTTTGTCCAGAGGGGTTTGTTTTTGTATAATCGCAAGGACAGAACCTTCACGTTCACTAGCGCAGTTAAGGTTGACCTTACTGAGCAACTGGACTGGGACGACCTCATTGAGCCAGCCAGACGCTACATCACCCTCAGGGCGTCTCGTATTTTCCAAGGGCGTATTGTTGGTAGTCGTGAGTTGGAGGCGCTTATCGCTGTGGATGAGATGCAAGCACGCGCTCGTCTTCAGGAACTCGATTCGCAGTCCTCTGACCGGACCATCTTCGACAGCGCTGATGTCTATTATCGCCTTGGGGTGAATCGTAAATACAATGTAAGTGCCTGATATGCCCTTAATTAACACCTCAGTCACAAACCTCATTCAGGGCGTCTCTCAGCAGCCGGATGCGGTCCGCTTCTCTGGACAGTGCGAGGAGCAGGAGAACGCCTTAGCGAGCGTTGTGGACGGCCTACAGAAGCGTCCAGCGACCCAGCACATAGCGACCCTTATCGCTGACGCCGAAATCGACTCAAATGCCAAGGTTCACTTCATCGAGAGGGATAATAACGAGAGATACGTGGTTATCATCAAGGGGGATGTCCTTAAAACCATGACGGCCTATAACCTCGATGACGGAGATAAGGCCACCATTAACCAAAAATACAGGGGGGTTGTCAAATCCTCTAGCGTAGCAGGAGATGTTTGCACCGTTGAATTTACGCAGAAAATCCCGCTAGCGAACTCTCCGGTGGACGCCGACTACAACCAAGCTGATGGGCATAGGGTTCGTGTAGTCGCGGGTGGGGGCATTGCCGCTACTGAGTACATCCTCACCTCTGTTGACCAAACAACTCAGACTATAACTTTCAAACCAGACGACGAAGCTCCGTTCGATTCTTCTTTTGCGTTGTTTGGTGATGCTACGGGAGAGATGCAATCCGTAATCGAATATACTTTCAAGGGAGCTGACGCCTCTGACTTGGTACTGAGCACGACAAACTATCTTACTACAGGAGCCATCAGCGGTGCCCTTGCGGCGGCTACGACTCCAAAAGACGACTTTAAACTCCTGACCACCGGGGATGTTACTTACATCCTTAACACCGAAAAGACGGTAACTAAGGATACAACTATAAGTAGGCCCGTCAGCGACGAGGCTTTGGTCTTTATTAAGCAAGGAGACTACGAGAAGAAGTATGGCGTCCGCGTGAAGGTTGACGGGATTACCGACCCCTACGAGAATTACGTCTACTCCGGGTCATCCCAAGCCGCACACTCCGCTGCTGTATTCTATAACACAGCCGTTAACGCCCAGACTGACACCATCCTCGCTAAGTTGTTCAGCTCCACCGCCACCCCAGTCGCGGACCCTTCCGAGGAGTCTATAGGAACAGACAGACCTTTAAATTTCGAGACAGCTGGTTTGCATACTCACGGAGGGTTCTATTCCACGCTTCTCTCCCCGCAGCTGGGGGAAATAAAAGGCCCGGTTTCACCAAACTACACCATTTACCCTTTTGACGGGCTCGCTGGTGCGGGTATTGGAATAGCGCACAAAGCCGTCACATCGATTACGGACCTTCCAGAAGTAGCCCCACACCGTTACAAGGTTAAGGTTATTGGTGATATTGAAGAGGCCACTGACGACAGGTATGTGCAGTTTCTTGTTGCTGGTTCAGATAAGACCACCGCTGACGGCACTATAGGCCAAGGGAGCTGGTCAGAAATAGCTGGCGACGAGGTTCTTAATAGAATTGACCCCAACACAATGCCTCTGATGCTGCGGAATACAGCTGAGAACGTCTTTGAGTTAGCGCATATGCCGCTGGACGAACTTCTAGCCGGGGACGAGAACACCAACCCAGACCCCTCGTTTGTTGGGTCCACTATAAGCGGTGTGTTCCAATTCAAGGGACGACTGGGGTTTCTCTCAGGTGCTTCTGTAAGCATGACTGAGGTGAAGTTTGGGTCGTATGAAGGCACGAACGGCATCCAGCATTACAACTTCTACAGAACGTCTGTTGTGTCCCTGTTGGACAGCTCTCCTATTGACGTCACCCTTTCTTCAGCTCACGTAGTGAATCTCAGGAATGCCATGGGGTTCCAAGACAACCTTGTGATGTTCTCTGACTTTGGTCAGTTCGTCCTTCGTGGTGGGGATATACTTACACCTAAGACAGTATCCGCTAACCCCATCACTGAATTTGAATACGACAGCTCAGTGTCGCCTGTGGCTTTGGGTGCGTATATTTACTTTCCCTTTACCAGAGGAGGATTCACCGGGGTCAGGGAGTTCACTGTTAACTCCAATACAGACGTATTCGACGCCAACGAAATCACTTCCCATGTTCCCCAATACGTCCCCACGGGGATTGTGTCCATGACGGGCAGCAGTTCCGAAGAACTTCTCGCTCTGACTGACGGGACAGACATCTATATCTACAAGTATTTCTTCTCCGGGGACGAGAAGGTTCTTAGTTCTTGGAGTAAGTTCACCATCAGTGGTGGAGGTATTCGTGGTATTGGGTTTGTTGATTCTGATTTGTATATTGTTCAGTGTCCTAGTGGAGCAAGTGCACCCCAGACGCATCTCCTTAAGCTCCCCTTGGAAAACAAGCAAAGAGACGCTGAAGGATACAACACCCATCTGGACAAAAGGGTTGATGTCACATTCAATGCTGACGCTGCCTCTCCCACCTTTAACGTCCCTTATATGCTTGCCTCAGGAGAAACCCTACAGGCTTACACCAAAGACGGGCTCCTGCTCCAGAACATTAAGTTTGCTTCAAAAACGGACCCCGGAATCACCACGGTCACCTTTAAAGACAATATTGTGTCAGGAGGAGTGACAGGCGCAGCGGTTGAGCTTTATGTGGGCATACCCTACACAATGAAATACACCTTCTCTGAGCAGTTGTTTAAGGCGGCTTCTGGGGACAAGATGAGCCCCACTAACTCTGGTAGAATGCTCATACGCAACGGAAGCCTCTTTTTCACGGACACCTCACATTTCGTGGTGAAGGTGACCCCGCATCTCAGGAACACTTCCGAGAGCGAGTTTAACGCTACTGTTGTCCAAGCGACCACCGAGGGCTCCATGCCCCTTGAATCGAACAGCTTCAGGTTCCCTGTCTTTACGGACCCCAAGGGAACTGTAATAACCATTGAGAACGCCAGTGCCGCTCCCTGTAACCTTCAGAGTGCGGAGTTTGAATCATTCGTCCACCAGCGTTCCAGAAGGTATGGATAGCATCGTAGAGACCACCCCAGAAGGGCACACCATACGAGTGACCACACAGGCTCATATAGACGAGCTTGGGGACAATCTACGGGAAATGGACAAGGTTGAGGTTGCTTGTTTTAAGAGCACACCCGCCGACGCGCTTAACAACGCCTTCATAAACGACGATGTTACCCTGACGGTAATGACCAAGGACGAGAACGTCATGGCTATATTCGGGGCGGGGAACGGAGAAGAACCTTACATATGGATGCTTGGCTCCTCTGAAGTGGAGACCTACGCCAAAGACTTCCTTCGACATTGTCGTAAGTGGGTTTGGTCATTGACTGAGATGTACGGCGAAGTATCCAACTACATACACGCAGAAAACTTTATATGCCTTAAATGGCTTGAATGGTGCGGAGCAACGCTCAGCGAGCCATTAAAAATAGACGGAGAAACCTTCCGCAAATTCACTATAACCAGATAACCTTTATTATGTGTCTACCAGCAGCCGCCCAAATAGCTCTTACGATTGCATCTGGCGCAGCTCAATTAGCTGCCCAATCGCAAGCCGCGAAGGCGCAAGCCAAAGCCCAGCGCCAAGCATCGGTGAACGAGGTGAAGCGGTGGCAGCACGAAGTTTCTGCGGCACGGCTGGGAGAATCGCATCAAGAGACCGCAGCTGCCATGGAGGCCCTTAAAGGGGACCAAGAGGCGAGCGAAGCTATTGGGACGCTCATGACTAGCGCAGCTGAAAGAGGGGTTGAAGGCACCTCTACAGGATTAGCTGTAGCCAACTACATGCAGATGAACGCTAATTACCAGACGGCTCTGGAGCAGCAAGCGCTCATGAACCGACAGGGGCTTTCAATGGCGCTAACGGGAGCTGGTATGGGATTCCAACAGAACATGATTAACATCAACCAACCAATCGCAGGCCCTGATTATCTTGGGGTTGCTCTGGGCACCGCCCAACAAGCGCAGGCGCAATGGGGCGCAGGCCAGCTAAGAGAAGGGCAGCAAAACCTGTATGCCCAGACAGCGGCCCTTAGACAGGCGCAAGCTGGGGTTATGGGCCGAGGAGTTACAGCGGAAGGAATACGCACAAGTACTGGGGCACAACGAGTGCGCCAATTCGGTCTAGGACAGGGAGCCAGAGCAGCGAGATAACACTTTAATAAGATGGCAAGAAGACAACCAACCTTAGCTCAGCAACTGGGCATCGGAAATGACCCGGTTCAACCAGCGCCATTCTCACGCGCTAACCTTCAGCTTCGCCCGTCCGCTATAAGAGGGGGTGGATGGACTCCAGCAGTCCCGGGGACGCTTTCTGCCAGTGAAACGACTTTAGGGCGCTTGGCGGGAGCCTTGGCTCAAGGAGGAGGTCTTATTGGGCAGATAGCGGATTTAAAAGCTAAGAAGGCTGAGCTGGAGGAAAGAGGCTTGGCGATAACTCACCAGACAGCGATGACCCATATGGAGGGTCAAATCGCAAACGAGAAAATTAAACAACTGAGCATGAGTCTCGATATGGCCGAGCAAACGACCAACGAGGCAATAGTGAATAAACAATGGAGTGACGCCTCTCCCGAACAGTGGAATGAGATGGTGCGCGAGAATGACCGCGCAGTAACGGAGTCAAAGGAAGCGGCTGGAAAAGCACTAGGAGCCGTTGCGGAAGAAAACGCGGGTATGCCTCTATCCGCGCTGCCTCCCGAAAACAGAGCGGTGCATCACGAACTAAAGAGAGGAACCGCCGCCGCAAGCTTGCTGGACGCTGCCCTGAAAAAGCACCTTTTAGACTGGGCTACGGAAACAGGAGAAAAGGGGGAGTTCATAACTAAGGGGAGCGAAGACTTTGACGAAAGAGTGTTTGCGTTCATTAAGCAACACAAGGCAGCGAATGAAATCTTGGAGGGCACGCCAGCGGACAATAACTACAATCTGTCGCTGAGAACTTACTTCAATAACGTCCTCCCCGCCTTAAAGGAAGATTTTCTAGAGGCACATAAAAAAGCGGACCTAAATAACCAGATTCGCCAAGCGGCTGCTACTCTGCAAACCATCCCAGAAGCGGATGGAACCACCCCCCCGCTTCCCGTGGCGGGGTTGGACCCGGGCGGCACTGTGCTGCCTCCCAAGAACGCTCAGCAAGAATACATACAGTCGAATCAGTGGGCTGAGATTAGAGGGAAAAATAATGATGAGTTTGATTTGTTCATGCAAAACACACTCATGGCGCTCATAGGCGAGAAGACATACGAGGCTATCAAAGCGGGATATAACCTTTTAGATATGGCTGATGCAGACCCTGATTTCAAGGGTTACAGGGGAGGAAAGTTTGGAGGGTCTAATCATTATAATGCGCTGAAGGCGCTACTGGACGCTGCCGAGGAAAACTTAGACACCGCCGAGGTAAAGCGCAAAAACGCAAAAATAAACGCACTAGTGGAGGAGTTGGAGGGGCCGTTACAACGAACGGTGTATCCCCAGACTGCCACTGTAAACGATACGGCTATGTTCATGTCGGCGCTTGCTGACGATGTGTCATTGGGGAGAGTAACAACTCTACTTGAGATGGTTGGGCGCGAAAGCGAGGCAGGGAAAAGGCTCACCGACTTGGACCTAGACGAAACTGCCAAGCTAAACAACACGATTATTGGACTCATCCCAGCTATGCAAAAGAACGCGAGGATGGGTAACAGCCAGTCCATGCAAGCCATTCTAGGAGGTGAGAGCTTTAGCTTTGCTCAAATGGCCCACAGTGACGTAAATGTTATCCTAGCCGCTATCCCTGATAAGGACGCGCATGACAGACTTCAAAAGGCATTCGGTATGGCAGGCCAAACTATAGGTGGCTTCGGCCAAGCGGAGAAAACCGCAAAGCTATTAAAAGAGTCAGCTCTAAGCCCCCCAGAAGTAAGCCGAGTAAATAGGGCCACCGAAGCGTGGGCCACAGGGACTCGCCTTAAAATGGGGCAGCAACTAAGGAATGAGTTTATAAATGACCCCGACAACCCTGAAGGAACGAAGCCCAGTCCCGAGGCAATGCTAAGGATGATGTTAGGAGCGCAGGATAATCTCATGGAGGCATGGCCCGTTGTATGGGCGAAGCACGCCCAAGAACTCCTAGACGAAAAAGCATATGAGGTGGCTACGGATGAGACACAAAGAAAAGCAATCCACGCAGAAAGCCAACTGGGGAAGGAGGAGCCCGTTGAACTAGAGCCCCAGAAAGCGTGGGAGTTGGTGAAAATAGCACGACCTCTAGAAAAGCAGGACGAGAAAAGGCTTAAAGGGCTTACCCCCGGCACCCCGGAGTATGCGATTGAATCAAAGAAGCAAACCACAAAACGAAAGGAACAAGGGATTAAGTTTCTTAAGCAGTGGGAGAAAGGGAAAAACTGGGCGACTGGTAGAGAACTACGCAGCAGAATAGACGCCTCCGAACTTTTGGAAGACGCGCACACTGGTATTACTATATTAAGGAAAGGCGAAGTATGGAAACATCGTGCCCCCGGGCAGCGATTAGGGACAAGGGTTACGATGAGTCTGGGAAACCGCCTAGAGAAAAGAGAACAAGGCATAGAAGCTCAAAAAGTCCACGCAGAGAAGTATATAAACCTGCTAGGGTTTGGGATGGAATATGGTGAAGTTCTCAATACCGTGAAAACGGGCTCCATCAACGGAAAGCCCACCGGAGGCTACATAATCGGGCTCTACGAAGAATACACCTCAGGGAAGTCTTTTCGGAATTCCTCCAAGCCGCTGGCCGGTAAAGCGAGCGAGCTTACTCCTGAGTGGCATGAGGCTCTTTCAGCTCGCGCGGATAACTTTGTACCCTCAGACACCTTTTCCGTTATTCTGCCTCCCATAACAAACTTGCCTATGGGCGGCGCTGTGAGGACGGGGTCAGGAGCGGTGAAATCTATTAACTTGCCTGCCATTAGAGCCGCCTTGGAAGCTTCTGACTCTGATTTATACGCGCTTACAAAAGCCTATGGATTTGCACAAGAACCCGCCGCCGACCCTTCTCTAGAAGGGCCTCCAGAACGCCCGTCAGCGGCTGAGAAAGAAAAGTCCATCATAAAGTTTCTGACCCACCAATACAACACCCCCTACCTACGCTCTAAATTTAGCATATCTAAGTAAACTATTATGGCTGAAAACCAACCAAACCTTTTAGGCAGGGCACGCACACCTGAAGAAGAAGAGGCCCAACGCCTTTACAACCCTTCTCCTCTGGATGCACCAGAGGAAGCCCCCGCCCAGCTTGAACCCATCCCACAAGGAGGGCTCGATTCCCCATTACTCCCTGAGGGAGCAGCAGAAGAAACCCGCTCGACACTCCCAGTGCGGCAAGAAGCGCCCAAAGAAGACGAGGAAGACAAGACTACCGCGCTCGATGTAGTCGGGGACATAGCCTTGATGGGGCTAAGAGGAACGGAAGGGTTTGTTGAAAGCGTTGCGGGGCTTTTCGGCTCTAAGTGGGACAGAAAGGACTGGAGCGTCTTCGGCAAGTCCAAGACCATGGTGGGCACTTTCGGAGAAAACATCGTCCAATTCGGTATCGGTATGATTCCGGGGTTGGGAACGGCTGGTCTTGTGGGCAAGGCGGCAAAGGTCGCTAAAGTAGCTAAAGTAGCCAAGGCGGCTAAAGCCGGTAAAATGGCTCAATTAGCGAAGGGGAATAGGTCTTTTGATATTAAGACTTTAAGGAAGATTGCTAAAGCCAAGAAAGCCACGCGCAAAGCTATAGTCTACGGGTATGCCGGGGCTGTGTCGGACTTTGTGGCCTTTAAAGGGCAAGAAGAACGACTCTCTAACCTGCTCCAAGACGTGGGGGTAGATAACACTTTTGTGGATTACCTTGCCTACAACCCTGAACAAGACCCTTCAGAAATGGAAGGACGCCTTAAGAACGCCATTGAGGGTTTATTTGTTGGTGGTGTTGTTGGTGGGGCTATCCACGGCGTTAAGTATCTCTCCAGCGTCTTCAGGAAGATTCGACGAAAGAACGAGTTAGTTTCAAAGGGGATGGAGGAGGACGACGCCATAGACATCGCTCAGGGAGAATTCATTGATGAGCACACCGCTAACCCAGAGAACGCTCAAGGGCTTCTTGGGATAAACGAGGGTGTTCTTCATGAGAACAGGGTGAGAGAAGAAGGAGCATGGCCCCAACCGATTCGCCTCTCTGATGAGGGAGGGATAATGGATGACGCTCCCCTAGTTGGGCTTGGCGACGAGGTTCCTACAAAGCCAGTCGGGGTAAGTGTGGGCGACGAGCTTCCTATGGGACCGGGGGGCAAGGAGCCCAAGCCCGACAAGATTCCTATTCCCAAACTGGGAGGGAAGGACGCTAGAAAAGCAGACTTGTCCAAAGCTACTGAAAAGCAGCTGGATAAATTCCTCAAGGAATTCGACATGGACATCCCCGAGATGCACGGAGGGGTTGAACAGAAGAGGGCTCTCGCTAGAGAGCTTATTGAAGACCTTGAGGGCGCTAATAAGACGCTTAATGACATCAGGGCGGGGATGGATGAAGCAACGCTCAAGGATGTCGATGAGTTCCTAGGGACCGGGGAATTATCCATGAAAGCTGGCCGCAAACTTTTGGCGGGGATTAAGAATAACGAAGGGTTAGTTTCTCTTGCGAGGTATATGGCTAAGAGGTCTGTTGCCTTGGGCCGGGCCGGTAGAGAAGCCGCTGGTCGCGAGGGCAACGCCAAGGAGCTTTACGAAAAAATCAGAAAGAACATTGACGACACGGACGGCTGGGGGATGGACCACGCGCAAGCGCAAGGGAAGCTTCTACAGGCTCGCGGTAAACTGGAAGCCCTGCAAACAATCTACGACGAGCAGGAAGCGGTCAGAAAGCTTTACAGCTTTTTTGCTCAGGACGTGCAGCGCACCGCTGACCTAGCCGATGCGGCCCGTCTGAACTCTAAACTAGGGAGTAGCGGGACCAAACTAGAATACGAAAAGGCTATGACGGAAGTGCATAGCGCTCTGGACAAGTTTAATGCGATTCAAGAGTTATGGGCTGAGTATGGAACCACCCTGTCAATGGGGATGCTTCAACGTAAGTTCATTTACAAGGGGATGGGCTCTGGGGGCATTAAGCACAATACAAGAAACTTAGGGTTCGACCTCACAAGCACGGGCAAAACGTCTGTGGATGAACAGCTTTTCCAGCGCACCGCGCGTGGGGGAAGAAGCAAAAAGGCGTTTCTTAAAGAGCTACGAGAAGCGACGAGCGGGAACGACATGGAGCTACGCTTAGCAAAACTAGCCAAGAGTTCCCGCAACGGTTCTTCAAGAACCCTCACATGGTTCCTTAACGCCCTTTTAGGCTCTCCGATGACCATGGCGGTGAACCTTGTTGGTAACGGCCTGATGAAAGCCTTTAGGGACTTTGAAGTCATGGCGGGAGCGATGGGTCAATTTGGAGTGACGGGGAACACGAACTTGCTCAAAGCGAACATAAAGGCCGTGTTTGATTTCGAGTCGTTCACCGAATCGTTGAAATACGCCAAGATTACCCTTAAGACAATGGAGCCCCGTAGTGTTGCGGGATACACGGCTTACTCTGACAACAGGTTTGAAGACCTGAAGGGTGGCTGGGACTTTGGGGACTCTAAAGACCCCCTAACCATCGCTGGTAATTGGCTTGGGAACATAGTTACCGCGCCCTCTAGGGTTCTAATGGCTGGTGATGAGTTGTTTAAGCAATGGAATTATCGTTCCTACATTAAGACCGACTTAGCCATGGATGCGCTGAGAAAGGGCATAAAAGACCCCAAGGAAGTGGCGGCGTATGTTCATCATGCTTTTGAAGGGCATATCAGCAAAGAAGGACGCTTTTTGAATGAGGCAAACATCTATAAGGAAGCGGCCAATAAAGCCGACGACGATGGCTTAAGGTTTGGTGAAAGAGACGAATTCATCAACAACTACATGCAAGAGAACTTCTATAGCAATAATATGCGACTAGATGACGGCACCATTTACAAGACCACCCAGCAAAGGGATATGCTTGTTGAACGGGCTACTGACTGGTCTCTTATTAACACCTTTACCAACCCCGCAGAAAACGCCGGGGCTAGGCATATCCAGTCCTTCGCTATGGGGAACAGGTGGTTTGCGCTTGTTATTCCTTTTGTAAGAACGCCTACAAACATCCTCACATTCGCCCTGAGCCGCGCCGTGCCCGGGCTTGGAGGGTTGCACAAGGTTGGGGAAATGGGCATAGGACGTAAAGTAGGCCTTAGAGCCCCCTTTAGGGCCATGAAGCGGTCCACAGACCTTTCCAAGAGGTATGCAGGCATAGAGAAGGGCGAAGCCTTGGGGTTTGAGCACAGGGGAGCTGAGGAAGCCTACAGAAAGTCAGGGTTCAATGAACCGGAAGTTATTTATCAGAAGCGCGAAAGCGGGGCAGCGGCTGCTTACCACCAACCGGGGACTACACGAAGCTGGACGGAACGGAAAAGGAGAGGCCATAAGACTGTGAGTGAGCCGGTAGGACCGGAGGGAGTCGTTGAAGTAGACGGAGACCGTGTGAGGGAGCTGTATGATTCGAAGGAATGGACAAAAGGAAGAGACTTGGGCGAGGGCCGGGTTGACCCGTTGCCTGAAGACCAGTTTAAGTCGTATGAAGAATGGGAAGATTTCGTCATCCACCACGAAAAAGCCCATCAACACATAAAGCGGAAGCCGGGGGAGGCTAAGCACACCTACGAAAACCGCGTCAACCAAGCCGCGCTTAAAGCTCAGGCGTTCAACAAGGAGTCTGGCTCTGGTTGGAAGAAAACCATGCAAAAGCTTTATGCCGATATGCCTAGGTCGGAAGCCATGGCGAAAGAAAATGCCAACCTCATTGCCCAAGGGGAGTCGAGAGAGGCAGCGGAGTATATTGGCCGCATAACCACATCGGCTATGCTAATGGGGACCATATACTATAACATGGACAAGATTAGGGAGCGGATTACAGGAAAGGCTCCAAAAGCTGAAGCAGAAAGAGCCGCGTGGTTGGCAGACGGCAAACAGGAGTATTCATTCATGCTAGGCGACAAATGGGTGAGCTACCAAAGACTAGACCCCTTTGCTACCATTATTGGCCTATACGCAGACATGATACACTACGGCGAGGCTGCGGTGGACGAAGTAGAGGGCATATTCAGCGACGAAGAAGAGAAGGTCGTTGGGATGGGGGTTGTGCAAAAGGTTATGGCCGTTATTGGGTTGTCCTTCTCCAATAACATCACCAACAAATCCTACGTGCAGGGCATCTCTGATTTTATAGAGTTAATCAGAGAGCCCACCGAAGGGGTTCAGACGCTTCCAAGAAACATCATTGGCGGGTTTGTTCCTAATTATCTTAATTGGTCGCAGAACCTCGCGACAGAAGAGCCAGAGATTCTGGAGGCTAGGAAGCTTATGGATGGGTTCATGAAGCGCCTACCAGCGTTCATGCGGCCAGAGCTTCCAGAAACCCTGATATCTTCCTCCACCCTGATGCCCCGAAGGAATTTCCTTGGGGAGAAGATGACCAAACAAAACAAAGGGCCAATAGGAGGGTGGTTTCCCGGCATTCTTGGTATGGACGCCAGAAATGACATATCGAACGATATTGTTGACTTGGAGTTTGGTTCTTTAGGAACCGCCTTTAAGACCAAGCCGTCTACTTGGAGCGGAGAGCTAAAGACCAAAAACTATCGGAAACGCAATGGAGGGCAGACAGCTTACGACAGACACCAAGAGCTGATGAGCGAGACCAAGATTAACGGAAGGACTCTCAGGCAAGCCTTAAGGTTCATTATTGGAACTGAAGACTACCAAGCGCTTCTACCGGCAACGGAGGACGCTATTGGAGAGGCGCATCCAAGGACAAAGGCTCTCTCAAACATTGTTCAGTTCTATTCACAGAGCGCGAAAAACAAAGTGATGCAGGAATACCCTGAATTAAGGGCTGATTATTATAACTTAATGCACCGGAAAGCGGCTCAAAGAGGCCCACAGTAAAACAACTTAACCACTAGAAAAATGGCACATTCATATACGACCTTAGATATGGACGCAGGCGCAGGCACTAACGGTGTTGATGGCCTCGTTCATGGCCCATGGACATTCGACTACATTAACACCGGAGACATCAAATTTGCCATAAAGGTAAGTTCTACTTGGCACTTTATAGCCGTATCAAGTGTAGACGCAGATACCAAGCTGGTGACTTTAGCCGCTGCTCCTTCAGCTGGCCCCGTCAGCGCAGACGCCTCTTCTGAGGGGCGCATCTACAGGTCTACCACAGTGGACGCCCTAGTGGACTTCCAAGGAGGCTCTAGAATCGCTGAGGCTGACTTGGACAACGCATACCGCCAAGGACTCTTTGCGGCTCAGGAAGTGTCTGAGGATGCCAGTACGCTGGGGGGCGCTGGGCTAAGCCTCACTTCGGGCTCCGTAGAGCTGGACCACATGGACGACAACTCTGTTGACAGCGACCAATACGTAGATGGCTCTATTGATACGGCACATATCGCTGACAACAATATTACCGAACCTCTATTGGCAACCACCTTAGACCTAAGCAGCCACACCATTACTCTACCCGCCACAAGCGTCACGGCTGCAATGCTGGCAGCGTCCCTCGACCTCAGCGGTAAGACCTTAACCCTTCCCCAGACAAACGGGCAGGTTCTGGACCGGGTCAGTGCGCCAGCAGACGGAAATAACCAACTAACGAAGCACACCGGAGTAGGGGTATGGACTTGGCCAGATGCGGTCGGCGTTCAAGAACTCACAGGCACCATGGCAGACGTAGTTGGGTCCGTTGTGTGCTACACGCCTCCGGCAGACACCAGTAGAGTTGAATACGAGTATAACTTTACGGTTGCTAGAGACGGCGACACTCCGTCACTGGGAATGTTCAAACTGTATATTGCCAAAGAAGCCGCCTACGACACCCCCGGAGCTTACACTGAAGTGACGAACGCCAAGTTTACGGTGGGTAGTGCAAACCAGTACGGAACAAGAGCCCACTTTAAGTGGGTCTTTCATGTGGGGAACTCCGTATACGGTTCCGGTAACGCAGCCTTTGGTGCTGTTGAAACTTGGGGAGCTTCAAGATTCATCAAGATAATGGGCCGGGAGTTTGACAACAGGGCCGTAAAGCTGAACCAGATGTATTTCTGGGATGATTCCTCTCCCTCAGGTGGGTCTGATACCACTGCCGAATGGGCAAGCTCAATAAGCTACCCGGTCCTCACCATAACTTCCGTGAAATAATGGACTCTACTCACGTTCCCGCAGCTATTGGCATCATTGGGATGCTGGGCTCGTTCACTCTTGCCGATATCAATCTAGTTATCGGTATTGCGGTGGGTGTGACTACTCTTTGTTATTTAATCCTAAAGACCTACAACGAATGGAGAAACAAGTAACCAACCAAGAGGACCAACTAAAGGAACTCCAGACCCTGCTCATAACCGAGTTCATCTCGCGCATCGAGTCAGGTGAGGCAGCTCCAAGCGACCTTAACGCCGCACGGCAACTGCTTAAGGACAATGGAATCCACGCAGGACTCTCCAAGGACAACCCGATGGAGAGCCTTGTTAAAATATTACCCTTTGACGAAGCAGCCAATGGCTAGGAACTACAGAAAGGAATACGACTCTTACCACAAGAGAGGCCGACAGAAAAAACGCAGGGCTGGCCGCAACAAAGCTAGGCGCATGATGATTAAATCCAAGAGAGCCAGCAAGGGGGACGGCAAGGACGTTCACCACAATGACCGCAACCCACAAAACAACAGCCGTTCAAACCTGAGAATCCAGAGCAAGAAGAAGAACAGAGGGAACAACAAGTAGACCCATGGACGTTCCCGAAAAGCTCAAGGACTTCCGCAACTTTCTTTACATCGTCTGGAAGGAACTAAACTTACCAGACCCAACCAAAATACAATATGAAATCGCTGACTACATGCAAGGAAGAGACCGAAGAGTTATTATCGAAGGCTTTAGGGGAGTCGGTAAAAGTTGGATTTGCTCTGCATACGTTGTCCACCAGCTCTTGCTCGACCCAAGTAAAAACATACTTGTCGTCTCTGCTTCAAAAACAAGAGCAGACGATTTCAGCACTTTTACACTTAGACTCATCCATGAACTCCCTCTTCTCGCTCATCTCCGACCCAACGACAAACAGCGATACAGCAAAATCTCCTTTGATGTCGGACCTGCGCCAGCCTCCCACGCCCCCTCCGTCAAATCCTTGGGAATCACGTCTCAACTGACGGGTTCCCGAGCGGACATCATCGTGGCAGATGACGTTGAGGTGGTCAGTAATAGCGCCACCCAAGGGATGCGCGACAAGCTTGGCGAACAGGTCAAGGAGTTCGACGCAATCCTCAAGCCTGATGATGATTCAAAGGTGTTGTTCTTAGGAACACCCCAGAGCGAGGACACCATCTACAACAAGCTCTCTGAGAGAGGCTACATAAAGCGCATCTGGCCCTCTCAATACATCACCGCGAAGGTGAATGAGCTTAGCTACGATGGTTGTGTGAGTAGTATTTGTGTGGACGACACCCGCGAAGGAGAGTCCACAGAGCCCTTGAGGTTCTCTGACATAGACCTAGCGGAGCGCGAGGCGTCCTACGGACGCACCGGGTTCGCCATGCAGTTCATGCTGGATACCCGGCTGAGCGACGTTGACAGGTTCCCCCTGAAGACCAGCGACCTCATAGTGATGTCTGTGGACCCCTCAGTGGCCCCGGAGAAGCTTGTGTGGGCACGGGACCCTAAACTGGAGTGGGACTCCTCTGTGCCCAACGTGGCGCTCGCAGGGGACAGATTCTACCGCCCCATGGAAACCCTAGGGTCCTACGTCCCCTACACGGGCTCCGTGATGTCCATTGACCCCTCAGGACGGGGTAAGGACGAAACCGGATACGCCATCGTCAAGATGCTCAATGGGTATCTGTATGTGGTCGATGCCGGGGGAATCCAAGGGGGCTACAGCGATGAAGTCCTCAAGGCTCTGGCCGTCAAGGCCCAGAAACAGAAGGTCAACGCCATCGTGGTCGAAAGCAACTTCGGAGACGGGATGTTCGTCGAGCTGTTCAAACCCGTCCTCATCAAGATTCACCCGTGCACCGTCGAGGAGGTCAGACACAACATCCAGAAAGAAAGAAGAATCATCGACACCCTAGAGCCCGTCATGAACCAACACAGGCTCGTAGTTGACCCGAAAGTCATACAACATGACTATGAAAGCGCACAGACGTATCCGCTGGAATCACAGCTGAAATACCAGATGATTTACCAGATGTCCCGGCTGACCAACCAGCGCGGAGCCATCACACATGACGACAGACTAGACGCACTAAGCATGGCGGTTGCCTATTGGACCGAACAAATGGCCCAAGATGCCGATAACCGCATGAAGGAACGTAAAGTTGACCAGATAGACGCCGAATTACGCAAGTTTGAGGACTCCTATATGGGTAAAAAGGCCCGAGCAACCACTTGGGTGTAGCTAAATGAACCCCATTGAACCCCCCGAATTCATCAACGTGGCAGGGCAAAGGATTCCCGTTCATGTGAAACAAGAGATGCCCGGTAGGCTCGCTGAGTTCGACCCAGAACTCCGGTGTATCAACATCCACGAAAGCATCCTCAGGGACCGTCAGCTCCTCAGGGCTACCCTAGTGCATGAAGTGATCCATTGTGCGCTCGACTTGGCCGGAATATCATTCAACACAAGCGGAGTGCTCTCCGAAAAGGTAGAAGAACAGGTCGTGTCAGCCGTCGAAAGCCTCGCAGCACCCGCCATTATAAGGGTTTGGAGGTTGTAAGGTAGGGCATATATGGGACCGGGGGACACTCTAAGTACACTTAGAGCTGTCCTACGGACAAGAATAACACACACCTTTAACACACCTTTAATGGATGTGGAATGTGGGTTCTTAGTGGTTATTTCACTTATAAAGCCACCGACAGGACACGCAGTGTGTACCCAGTGTGAACCATAGTCAAGGACAAAGGACAAAAAACACTTACTGATGAACAAACGCCTTCGACGCAGGACTCGCACCCGACAACGCAGAAGAAGGGTTTCATTTACATTAAAAGATTTAAACCTTGCTCACTAGCCCTTGCTTAATACGTTTTGTTGCGTGTTGTGTGTTGTGTGAAAACGCAGCCCAGTGCCTCCTCACGGGGGCGCTGGGTTTCACACATCAAGGGATACTTGGTCTGTCCATGATTAAGTAATTGGTGGCCAAAAGTGGGTGGAAAATGTGCAATTTGGCCACTAATAGAAACCCTTTGGACAGTAGCTCAATTGGTAGAGCATCGGTCTCCAAAACCGAGGGTTGTGAGTTCGAGTCTCGCCTGTCCTGCCAGCTCCCCCTCAGCAAGCAGTTTTGCCACAAAAGTCCGAGGGGGGTACGCTTCTGCGTGATTGACTGTTCCCCCCCGCGCCCCCTACCAGCCACACCACACGCCAAGGTCACTCATGCCCGCCCGGGGCGGTCCATGTGACCTTTTGCCCTGTGGCCCACCACCCGGAGCACGCCCTCCGCGCCGCCGAGCGCGAACACTTCGGGCGCATCGAGCGTCTTTGATTGTGCTGGCGTTTTTTCGCTAACCACCCTTCGACACCTCTCTGCTCCTCGTGTCCGCTACCTCGACGGGACTGGCGCAGCGCCGGGGACGGCGACTGCTGGCGCTCGCTACTCGCGAGCAATGTGCTCCGCTCACTATCACTCCGCGCCTTGCCTGCTCCCGCTCACTACGTTCGCTGGTTCTGTCTTCAAGTCACTCGTCCAACCACTACGTTCGCTCGCAGTTTTCCTTAACGCTCGCAAGCTCGCTAGAAAACTCTCGCGTTGGTCTCGCGACATTCGCCAGAAAGGTCGCAGGCTCAGGCGCTCCGTTCGTTCGCTTCGCACACATCCTTCGCCGCCCCCGCGAACGCTCCGCTGGGACGCACCGCACTGAGCTT
>Ga0098039_1000363_pt1 | contig 19680 bp, 20 predicted proteins | sample 6_EtaG_FD_75047 | JGI IMG/M metagenome (GOLD analysis project Ga0098039, IMG submission 75047) | Marine viral communities from the Subarctic Pacific Ocean - 6_ETSP_OMZ_AT15160 metaG | ecosystem: Environmental > Aquatic > Marine > Oceanic | place: Pacific Ocean | collected 2015-01-08 | reverse complement strand
TCAGATATTCGTAAATATGATTTATCTGAGCCCAATTATGACAACATTACAAAAATTAACAATCTTTATGATGAGGGGTGGAGAGTTATATATTGGACTGCAAGAGGCTCAAGATCCAAAGTTGATCATAGAGAACACACTCTTGATCAATTGGAATTATGGGGCTGCAAGTTTCATGAGTTAGTAACCGGAACCAGTCCAAATCCGAAACCTCATTTTGATCTTTTGATAGACGATAAGGCCAAAAGGATAGAAGAATTATAAGTTAAAATGAAAAAACTAAAAGTAAATAAATATGATAGTTTGATGACAGTGGAGAATAATTTTGTTAAACATCAAGCTTGGACAATGAGCAGGGCATGGAACCCAAAAAAGATAGAATGGATTTATGGTGGTGGACACATGTCAGAAGCGGCAGAACCAATGAGACAGCTGCCAGAAGATGGAATTGATGTAACTCTCTTTACAGACAAAGATGTTAAATCTCCAATGGTTGATGTTGTGAATACTAAATATAAAGTTGTATATCTCTCAGAGTGCCGGAGCATACACCCCTTCGCTTATAGAAATATTATAGAGGTTGAAGACAAGTTTGATTATGTGTTTACTCACGATGAAGATCTTTTGGCTAGAGGTCCAAAATATGTAAAAAATGTTCTTGGGACATCTTGGGTCGATGATTCGGAAGCCGGATTACATAAAAAAACAAAACTCCTTTCTCACATTGCTTCAAAAAATGCATGGGCCAGAGGTCATAATTTACGGCACGTTGTCGGCAAGGCGATTAAGGGTAAATATGATGTCGACTTTTGGGGCTCAGCGTATGAACCTTTTGACTCTAAAACAGTTCCATTGAAAGATTATAATTTTAGTATCACAATTATGAATGCCGCACATAATAATTATTTTACCGAAACGTTGGTTGATACTTTTAGATTGGGGACAATTCCGATTTTTTGGGGCTGTGATAATATTGGAGAATTCTTTAATGAAAAGGGTATATTGAGGTTTAATACGGGTCCTGAGCTATTCGAAATATTAGACAAACTATCTGTAGATTTGTATGAAAGTATGTACGAACATGTAAAGGAAAATTATGAAATTGCTAAAAAATATGTATGCGTTGATGATATAATAGCAGAAAATATTATTAATTCAACAGGATTGGAGTTAGAATGACAAGAAAGTATTTACCAACCTTTTCCGAACTTATTGATAGACTTTCAATCGTTCAGCTGAAAGAAGTTTTCATTTCGGAACACAAAGAAGAGTACGCGGAAGAAATCTCTAATATACTTTATGATATAGACTTAATATTAAAAGAGAAATCTGGTAAAATTGATGCAAAGACAATTAGATCAATAGTTGTTCTTGCACAAATGAATTTGCATATTTGGCATAATGAGTCAAACTATCGCAAAGGCATAAAAGATGGAAACAATCTTGAACTTACACATGGGCTAAATGGTATACGAAACACAGCAAAAAATAAAATTCAAGAATTATCTGGCGGCAGAAAGGATTACAAAGTTGATTGTTTGGCAGCTGACTTTAAAGATTGGGAGATAAGCTGGGAATGAAAATATTAATTACAGGCGGCGCGGGATATATTGGTAGTGAACTGGTATCACATTTTATTGACGAACACAAAGTAACAGTATATGATAACTTGCTTTATAATAAAAGTTCTTTATTGAGGTACATGTCTCATCCAAACTTTACTTTTGTAAAGAAAGATGTGAGAGACGAACGAAGCTTATATACATATACAAAAGGTAGTGATGTTATTGTCCCATTAGCTGCAGTTGTGGGATATCCTCTTTGCAAGAGAGATCCGCAAACAGCATGGGAAGTAAACTATAAAACCAACAAGAGAATTGCAGATACTAAATCGCGAGATCAACTAGTTGTTTATCCATGTACCAATTCAGGTTATGGAACAAACAAAGATGGAGTATGCACAGAAGAATCTCCATTAAAACCAATTACGCTTTATGGCGAAACAAAAGTTATGGCCGAGCAAGCTTACCAGGATATTGAAAACCACATAACATTTAGATTAGCAACCGTCTTTGGTCCCTCTTCGAGAATGCGTACAGATTTATTGGTCAACAATTTTGTCCTCAAAGCTTACAAGGATAAAGTTCTTGTATTGTATGAAAAGGAATTTATGAGGAACTATGTACATATTCAAGATATTTGTAATTCATTTAAATATGTAATTGATAATTGGGATTCTTGTAAAAATGAAACATACAATGTTGGAAATGATTCTCTTAATATGAATAAATTACAACTCGCTCAGAAGATAAGCGAACGCATACCGGTCGAAATTATATGTGCAGAGTTTACAAAAGATCCGGACGTTAGAGATTATGTTGTTAGTAGCGAAAAGATCTATAACAAGGGGTTTAAGTGTAATTACAATTTAGATATCGGAATAAAACAACTAGTAGAAACTTATAGGATGATAGACGAACCATGGCACGCGAATTATTAGATGTAGTCTTTGTCAATCCAGGTAACCACAAACAAATTTATCAGGATTTAGCTAAAGATTATTCAGCAATTGAAACACCAACTTGGTCTCTTTTGTTGGCACAATCTTGCCGCTCTGTTGGTTACAATGTTGCAATTCTTGATGCCAGCGCCGAGAGGTTAACAGACGAAGAAACTGTTAAAAGATTGGAAGATCTAAACCCTCGTTTAATTTGTTTTGTCGTATACGGGCAAAATCCTAATTCTGGCACAGTTAATATGAGCGGTACTGTTAAATTAGCTGCAGCTATCAAGGAAGCCGGCTTAACCAGTCCTGTTTCTGTAGTTGGCTCACATGTGCAATCTCTGCCGTATGAAGTATTGAGAGACGAAGAGGACATCGATATAATCTTTACAAATGAAGGGGTATATTCGTTAAGAAATCTGCTTAAGTGTGATGTTAGCGATCCAAGTCAATATGAAGACGTTAAAGGTATAGGGTATCGAAAAAATGGCAAACCATTTCTTACTACGCCAGAGAAAATTGTTCCACAAGAGCGCATGGATATTGATCTTCCAGGATATGCTTGGGATTTACTTCCATATAAAGAAAAACCTTTAGACTTGTATAGGGCTCATTTCTGGCATGCTGAGTATGATCATGATCGCAGAACGCCGTTCGCAGCTATCTATACTTCTTTAGGTTGTATGTTTAAGTGCAGTTTTTGTATGATAAACATCATCAATAGAGATAATAATGAGCCTATTGGTGTGGCTAGTGATTATGCAAAAATGAGATTTTGGTCCCCCGAGTTTATTATAAAAGAATTTGACAAATTAGTAGAAATGGGTGTAAGAACACTTAGAATCAGCGATGAGATGTTTTTGCTGAATCGTAAGTATTATGTTCCACTCTGCAATCTATTGATAGAACGTGGTTATGGTGATCAGCTGAGCATGTGGGCTTATTCTAGAATTGACACAGCGACAAAACCTGAAATGTTAAAACTGGTTCGCAAAGCAGGAGTTAAATGGCTCTGTTTGGGAATTGAAAGTGCAGATCAGAAAGTTAGACTTGAGGTAACAAAAGGAAATTTTAAGGACATAGATATTCGAGAAGTTGTCAAGGGTGTACATGACGCAGATATAGAAATTATGGGAAATTATCTTGTGGGGCTTCCATGCGATAACCACGAAACGATGCAAAAAACTCTTGATTTAAGCGTGGAACTATGCACTCTAGGATGGAATTTATATGCAACTATGGCATTGCCAGGCAGCCTTCTCTACAGGGAAGCTGTAGAAAAAGGACACGAACTACCTAAAGACTATTCAGGGTATTCTTTTCATTCCTATGATACAATTCCTCTTCCCACAGATGAATTGACTCCGGCTGAAATTTTAAAGTTCCGCGATGATGCTTGGCTTGAATATCATACTCACGAACCTTTTCTAGAAAAGATTGAAAAAAAGTATGGCAAGGTTGCAAGAGAAAATATTGAGGATATGACAAAAATTAAATTGAAAAGGAAGATTTTAGGAGATTGAGCATGAATTTAGACAAGATAGCAAAATCTGTCAGGAAAAGAATATTTGAATTTAAAACGAGATCTCGAGCAGGCCATTTGGCGAGTTGCTTGTCTTGTGTGGATGTATTAGTATCTTTATATTATGACGAAGGCACTGTCTTTAATCATGAAGAAGATGTATTTATTTTTAGTAAAGGCCATGGCTCGCCAACTGTGTATCCGATATTGGTTGATTTAGGTTATATTGACAAGTCAGAATTGGACAAATATTGTACACCAGAAGGAATGTTAAAACTACACGCAGATCATACAATTCCTGGCTGCCATTTTGTAGGAGGATCCTTGGGTAATGGCATTGGGTATGCCGCCGGATTGGCTCACGGAAGTAAAAAGGATGTATATGTGATGTTGGGCGATGCTGAATTGTATGAAGGCTCGGTGTGGGAAACTCTCATTTTTGCTGCTCACCACAATATAAATAATTTGAATATAATTGTTGATAGAAATTGGATGGGGATTCTTGGTAAGACTGAAGATTTGTTGAAGCTGGAACCTTTAGAGGAAAAATTCAAGAGTTTTGGGTTTGAAACATGTACAGTCGATGGACATAATTTTGAAGAACTTAGAGAGGTCTTTTCAAAAAAATGCGATAAGCCAAGAGTTATCATAGCTGACACGGTAAAGGGCAAGGGTGTAAGCTATATGGAAGATGTTTGGCAATATCATACGATAATACCAAAAGAAGAAGAATTACTTAAAAAAGCTATGGAGGAATTATCTTGACTTCACAAAGAGATACTTTTATTTCCAATTTGTTCGAAAGAGCAAAACTAGATAAAGATATATGTCTGATATCGGTTGATATGGGAGCCCCATCTCTTGATATTTGGAGAGAAGAGTTACCAGAACAATTTTTTGCGGCAGGCATATCGGAACAGAACGCGATTAATTTTGCTGCTGGCCTGTCAGCATCTGGCAAAAAAGTTTATGTGTATTTTATGGCTTGTTGGGTAGCCCGCTGTTTTGAGCAGATTAGATATTCTTGTGCCATGGCAGGAAACCCTATTACAGTTTTGGGTAATAGTGTTGGCCTGGGATATACGCCAGCTGGACCCGCGCATAATCCAACTGAAGATATAGCATATATGAGATCTTTATGTGGTATAGAAATTTATTCACCGGCCAACAACGCTGTTGTAAAAGAGTTGGTCAATCTAACATGTGAGGAACCAAAGCTTAGATATATTCGTTTTGAACGTTCCTTTCCTCAGGAATTGGAAAGCTTTTATTTGAACAGCGCCGTCGATTCAGATTTTCTAAATAAAGGTAGCCATATTTTAACTTATGACGCCGGCTCCGGCGGAGAAATGTCCGTCTGTATTTTTTCTAGTGGATATATGTTAGGAAGAGCCTTACAAGTTGCGAAAAGACTTGAATCACAAGGTATTGATGCGTGTGTTGTAGATTTTTTTAGAGTTAAGCCAGCCACATTATCAAATCCAAAAGACTATGATCATGATTTAATCGTGACCCTGGAGGAACAAACTCTTCCAGCCGGCTTCGGTTCTTCTATTTGTGAAGCGTTTGTTGACGCAGGGGTAAAGAGGAATATTTTGAGAATTGGTCTCCCGGAAAAATATATTTTTGAAAATGGGAGTAGAGAACATCTCCTGAATACGAACGGTCTTTCTGTGGAAACAATATATGAGAAAATTATTAATAAGTTGTAATGAAAGTCATAAAAGAAAAAATAGAATCCGAAAAGATCAAAGGTCTAACAACTATAAAACTTGACACCTTTCAAGATTATAGAGGAGAGATTTGGACAGTTTATTCTGAAGATTATTGTGATTTAAAATTTGTTGCCGATAAAATTACTATATCTAGATTTGGAGTTCTCAGGGGACTTCATGGGGATCCATATACAGCGAAATTAATAACTTGCTTAAGTGGTCAGATACAATTAGCAGTTTTGGACCTTAGGAAGGGTTCCGAAACGTATGGCAACGTTGAAACATTTTTAGTCAGCGACTACGAACCAACAGTTGTTATAGTGCCGGCCGGATGCGTTAATGCACATCTTTGTTTATCAGATAAATGTGTGTTTTACTACAAGTGGTCAGAACAATATAAGGGTCCGGATCATCAAGTGACGATAGCTTGGGACGATCCATCGTTGAACATTGATTGGGCCATTACAAATCCAATTTTGTCCGAAAGAGATAAAAATGGAGTTAATTTTGAAGGGGTTGTATTATGAATATAAAATATCCATTAGCGAAGGAAACAATTAATAACGAAGATATAGATGCTCTTTGTGATTGGTTAAAAAGTTACCCTCGCTTAACAAAGGGTCATTTAACAAAAGATGTTGAAAGGGAGTGGGCCAAATACATAGGAACAAAATATGCTGTTTTTAATAATTCTGGCTCATCCGCAAATTTATTAATGATTTATGCTGCACTAAAAGCAGGAAAGCTGAAAAACAATAAGGTGGTTGTTCCGTCAGTTGGATGGGTTACTACAGTCGCTCCCGTCATGCAATTTGGCTTAGAGCCAATAATGGTCGGTGTCGATAAAAATACTTATGGTATTGATTTGCAACAGCTAGAAGAAACTTGTAAAAGAGAAAATCCAGCCGCTGTAATTTTTGTTCAGGTTTTGGGCGTACCTCACTATAGAGAAGAGCTTTTGGCTCTTAAAGAGAAATATGGTTTTTATCTACTTGAGGATTCTTGTGCAGCTCTTGGCGCCGCATATTCTGATGGGAAAAAGGTTGGAACCGTTGGAGACATGTCTTCTTTTTCGTTTTATTTCGGCCATCAACTATCAACTATTGAAGGCGGAATGGTAAATACAGATGATTACGATGTATATCAGATGTTGTTGATGCTCAGAAGCCATGGTTGGGGAAAAGATTTGGACGAAGAATATTACAATAAGTTAGTTGACAAATATGAGGTTGATGACTTTCATAAGCCGTTTACATTTTTTACAACCGGTTTTAACTTGAGATCGACAGATTTGCAGGCTTTTCTAGGATTGAGGCAAATTGAAAAAGCTGAATGGGCGGCTAGTGGAAGAAATAGAAATCACTTATTGTACGCGGAAAAATTAAGAGGATATGTAGAATATCAAGATTGGAGAGATCATTTTCCAGTATCAATTTCATTTGGTGCCTTAGCTAACGACAAACAACATAGGAAAGAAATTGTCACAAGATTAGTTGAGGGAGGGGTTGAAACACGAATATTCAGCGCCGGGAATTTAGGTTTGCATCCATTTTGGGTAGATAAATATGGCAAGTTCGATGACAAAGTTAGTAATGAAATTCATTCTAGAGGATTTTTCTTGCCCAATTACCCAGAACTAAAAGAAGAAGAGATTGATGTTGTATGTGACATTGTGAGGGGTTAATGAAGATTTTAGTTATTGGAGAAAGCTGTAAAGATATTTTCTGTTACGGCGCTTGCGAAAGAATATGTCCTGAAGCACCAGTCCCAGTTTTAAACTTTAAAGAGTCTCATAACTGTGTTGGGATGGCTATGAATGTACAAAAAAATATTCATGCGCTGGGTGCAAACGCGGATCTTTACACGAATGAATCGTGGGAAAAGATTAGAAAAACACGATTTATAGATTATAGAACAAATTATATGTTTATGAGACTTGATGAAAATGAACATTTATACGGCAAAGCGAATGTTAAAAATATTAAATTTGCGGATTACGATGCGATAATTATTTCAGATTATAATAAAGGATTTTTAACCAAGGAAGATATTAAATATGTTGCCTCAAATCATGATTGTGTTTTTTTAGATAGTAAAAAGACGATTGGTGATTGGAGCGAGGTGGTAAGGTTTGTTAAGATCAACAAGTCAGAATTTGAGAATAGCAAAGAAAGTTTAACTTTGAACATGTATGAAAAACTGATTGTTACCTTGGGTTCTGAGGGTTGCATGTATCAAGAAAAAATCTATTCAGTTCCCAAAGTTGAAATTAAGGACTTATCAGGAGCCGGCGACACATTCATGGCTGGTCTTGCGGTTAATTTTATTCAAACTCGTGATATAATAAAAGCAATAAAGTTTGCAAACGAGTGCGCAACAAGGGTCGTACAAAAGAAAGGTGTGAGCACAATATGAAAAATACGGTAAAAGATTTTTGTACTTTGATGAGAATTTTATTGTCCACAGACAAGGAGGAGGAAGAGAGTTCCGGGAAGTTCCCCCTGGACAGTCATTTGCGAGGAAGCGTTCATCAGCGTAAACGTATAAAAGCATGCGCAGAGTTTTGTGCGCAAAATTATGAAGGAGACCTTGTTGAAATTGGGGCTCTTTATGGAGAAACAACAGTTCAATTATGCGAAGTAGCAAAAAAATATAATCGCAAAGTGATTGTAGTCGACCCATGGGATAAATATAATAGAGCTTCTCAGTATATTGACGGAACTGAATATAAAATATTTTTAGAAACTGTAGAAGATTATCATGATACGCTCGAGGTCATAAAAGATTCTTCTTTGAATCCAGACGTGTTCTCAAAAATAAGGGAACGTCAATTATCATTCGCGTTTGTTGATGGAGACCACACTCCAAATGGACTAACGAATGATTTATTAATGGTCGATCATTGTAACGGCGCCGTTGCTGTTGATGATTTAAGTTATTATCAAAATTGTCCATGTTGCGATAACATGTATTCTTTATCAACTGTTTTTTCTAAATTTTCTGAAAAAAACAAATTTTCAAATTTCATCAATACTTTTTGGCGAGAAGGATATATTATAAAAGATCTAGAATTAAGGAATATCCTTAAAACATATCGAACAGCTAAAAAGGAAGGGCTAAAAGTTTTTTCATGACAATAGTTTGGACGAATGGGTGTTTTGACATATTACACAGAGGCCACATTGAGTTATTTAAATATGCTAAATCTCTTGGAGATAAGTTGGTTGTAGGGATCGACTCTGATGATAAAGTTAAAAAAGATAAAGGTCAAGACAGACCAATAAACAACCAAAATGATCGTAAATGTTTTTTAGAGTCGATTAAGTGGGTTGATGAAGTTATTATATTTAACACTCAACAAGAACTAGAAAGTGTGTTACAATATATGAAACCAAACATTATGGTCGTCGGTTCAGACTGGGAAGGAAAAGGTATAGTTGGCGGCCAACATGCAGAAGAAATTAAATTTTTTAAGAGAATGAAAAAATATTCAACATCGAATATCATAGATAAGATAAGGAGAAAACTATGAAAAAGTTACTATTAATTTGCTATTTTTTAATTGCAGCGATGACACTTCCGTCTTTAGCTACAGCCAATGAACATGCAGTCGGAGGAGCTATTGGTCTTACCAAAGGTGCTGGGTTCACGTATAGAAATATTAATTTTGAAACGGGTATAGGATACCAGTTGACCGGCCTTCCAATTATTCGCCCCAATGAAGGCTTTGTGACATTTGGTGCATCGGCACTCTACGTGCTCAATCGTGGAGAACACGGTATTGCATATCTTTCACTAGGTGGCGCCGCAGTCCGTGCCTGGAATAATTGCAAAGATGATGAGTATTGCGAAGAGGAGAACATGTCTGGTTTTGCTTTTGGCCCGGGCATAGGCTTTGAATTGCGATTTTGGAAGAATTTTGGTATCTCATGGGAATTGCCTTTAGCAGTCGTATTTGAGAACAATACGTTTGAAGGTGTATATCCAGTTCCAAATTCCAGTTTAGTATATTTTTGGTAAGAAGTTACAAAAGGAGAAAATTATGAAACTTTCAGATCAAGCTTTAGGTGCCTTAATGATGGCTCTTCAGAAGAGCCTTTTAGAACAAAGTGATATTACTTTCATGTTAAAAGAATTTGAATTTGATTCACAAAATGAAGAATTGTTTGTTTTGAACCCACCCGTTGTTAGATTGGCAAACGTAGAAGAGGAAGAAGAAATAATCATGCCAAAGGAAGAGGATTGGTGATAAATGCCTCGCTACTTTTATAGGTGCGATAATTGCAAGCACCAATTTGAGACTGTACATTCTATAAAAGAAAATTTAGATCACTGTGAAGAATGCGACACAAAAGACGCATTGAAAAGAGTGCCGTTTCCAATTAGAATTAACAAAAAGGGCACGCAAAAAGCTGGCAACATTGTAAAAGATTTTATCAAAGAAACAACAGAAGAAATCAAAGAAGAAAAAAAGAATCTTAAGAAAAAAGAATTTAAAACATGATATTATATACGATATTGGCGTTATCGCTGCTAATAAATGCTGTTTTGCTATGGTATGCGATATACGCCATACGAAAACTTTTATTTATATCTGACAACGCCAATCTATTATTAGAAGCGATTGAAAACTTTTCAAGCCATTTAGAGAATCTTTATGAATTAGAAACATACTACGGTGATGAAACTCTGAAAGGCCTTTTGCGACATTCAAAATCTGTTGTCGATGATATAAAACATCACAATGATGTTTATTCTCTATTCGAGGAGGAAGAGATTGAAGAAGAGAAAGACTAGAACAAAAAGATATTATTTTACAAAAATACATGAAGAAGCTATTGTTGAATATGCTAAAACAAACGATAACAAAATAAGAACAGAGTTATATGTGGGGTTGATACAGCCGGCGTTTAGTGAGATGGTCGATAAGATTGTTTTTACTTACAAGTTTTCCACTCTTCCCAATATTGATCTTTTGCGAGATGAATGTAAGATATGGTTAACAACAATTCTTGATAAATATGATCCGGACCGTGGCTCTAAAGCTTTTTCTTATTTTAGCGTTATAACAAAAAATTGGTTTATTCACAAAGTAAAAAGGACAAATTTTCAATATAAAAGAGAGATACAGTTTGACGATTTATCAAAAGACACCGAATATGCATATATGTCCACAAACAACAAATATAGCGAGGCCCGAGAAGAGGTGGAATTTTGGCAACACCTTTGGCATCAAATTGATTATTGGACCGAAGAAAAATTAAGACCAAACGAGAGAAAGGTGTTGGAGGCGGTAAAAATTCTTTTACAAAATTCTCAAGATATTGAGATCTTTAATAAGAAAGCGGTGTATTTATATATGCGAGAACTTACAGGACTTAACACGAAACAAGTTGTCAACAATCTTAATAAATTAAGAGTGCGATATAGAAAATTTAAAAAAGAATGGGATAAAGGAAAAATATAGATAATTCCTAATTACAATATAGGAGAGTTTACCATGACTGAAGAAAATAATGAACTTGAAGAGGTTTACGAAGATGATGATTTTGATTTTGTAGATCACTACGGAGATACAGTTGAAGTTAGCAACGAAGAACAATTAGATGAGAACTCTGCAGTTTCTGCTTTAAATTGTGCTTTTGTTGGAGTCGGAGGCGGCGGAGGAAAAATGGCAAAATCATTTTTAGATTTAGGTTTTAATAAAACATTGCTCATTAATACAACTGAAAAGGATCAGCCAAGCAATATAGATCCAAAACATCTAGTTTTGATCCCTGATGCGGACGGAGTTGCTAAAGATATATCATTTGGGAAAACAGTGTTTGAAAATAATGGTGCTGTCGTCGAAGATGCTTTAAGAACAAAATTAGGAAAAGTTGATTGGTTGTTCGTTTTAGCCGGCGGAGGAGGAGGGACCGGAAGTGCATGTTCATCTTTACATAATGTTTTTGATAGATATATGAAATCAGTTCAGGCAGAAGGAAAAGTGTTTTATATTGTTTCATGGCCCTCTGCGCAGGAATTATTGAATCCAACAATTGCGAAAAATGCTTTGTCACTATTAAATGATGTTGCGGATTACCCGCACGTTGTGATAGATAATGAAAGACAAGTTAAACTTTTGCGTGGAAAAGTAGGGATATTAAACATGTTCCCAGTCGCCAATAAAACATTTGCAAAATTATTTTCTCAGATTCTTAAACTGGCTTCTGAGAAGTCTCCTATACAAACTTTCGATTCCAAAGATCTGGAAAGGACTTTAAAACAAGATGGCAGAACGTTCATAGGTACAACTGTTATTTCCAATCCTAAAGATCCAAATCTTGGCGCCTCAATATTTCAAAATTGTTTGCAGAGATCACCTTGTGCTCCCCCAAGGGGAAAACCAAAAACAGGAACAATGTTGCTTGTTATCACAGAAGAAATGGCGTCCGATCCGATGGTTAGTAAACATTTAGACGCAGCTGTTTCTTATGTTGGAGGAAGAACAGAGACTTTATTTTCAGGAATCTATGTAAGAAAGAAGCTTCCTGGATTAATTGCCATATTGTCTATGAGTGGATTAGAGGAGATATAAATGAATGAAAGAAATCGACAAATATATGCAAGAGACTATAGACAACATAAAAGAGGATCGAGACGTAACAAAATCTCTTTTGAAAGATGTTATGATGTATCTTTCAGGCGACGAAACTAGACATGAAAAAGTTGGGCAAGTTGCTGCCAAATATGTAGAAACTTTACAGCGCTCAAACGAACAACTCGTTAAACTTGTAGCATTAATGCAAAAAAGAGTTGATAAATCGATTGACTTCTCCGAAGAAGACAAGGCTCAGTTATTTGAAATGTTAGAGGATGCCGGGTAAATGGCCGAACCAGAACCACCCGTCTCTACACCCAAGCTTGGAATAGGCGATTTAAAGCCTGTTAATAAGGCCCTCATCACCCGCGAGGTCGAGTGGGACACAAGCGCAAAAACATTAAATCGCGACGCTGCGGTGGAGACTTTTAGTTCTAATGTATACAATAACTCAAGTGAATTTCCCGCGATTTGTTTGAAGGCTTGGATTGAAGAAGAAATACAGCATGGGCCACAGAATCTTTGGGGTCTTCTTTCTTTATTTGATGGAAAAAGTAAATCAGTTATGAGAGTCATAGCTTATTCTCCAGAACTTGATCCCGCATGCCCTATGCCAACCAGCAAGCACGACATTGCAGCAATTGCCTTGTGTGTGCGATCAGGCCGCGAATACGTGTCGGAATTTGAGGCTGGGTCAGCTGCCGCTCCAGATCTTCCTGGCGAGTTGACACCGATTAAGGTTGGATTTATGGATCCTTCTACAAAGCGCGGCCCGATTTATTTAGGAAAACTTGGCGAAGCCCCGCTTGCTGCAGCCGCAGCAGGAGTTAATGCCGCCGTCGCCTCGACTATGGAAAAGTTCAAAAATGGTGGTGCATTTGCCGCCGGCCTCATTCCTTCTTCTTTTTATCCAGCAGGGACACTTGGAGCCAAGGTTATGCCGGGTAAAATATTTATAAGAAGAAATCCAGATAAAGAAAGAATAGGGGAACAAAGCGGTTCTAAACGTGGAAAATCGCCAACTGTAATTCTCATTCATGAATCAGCAGCAGGTTGGAAAGCTTTCGACAAGGGTAAAATACCTGACGGCGGCAGGAAAATAACACATGGGGCGCTAGAGAAGAAAAATCTTGGCGTCCACTTTACCGTTGATCGTCAAGGGGGGATAGAACAACACGGAGATCCTCTTAAGTGGAGATATGATCACGCAGGAGGATATAATGCAGTTTCTGTAGCTATCGAAGTGTTAAATCCGTCTAGATCAAAGTTGCCGATCAGCGAGAAAGACGGAGGTAATTTTAAAGCAGTTAAACTAGGGGGATGGTACAGGGGCTACACACTTATATTAGCAACCCGAGTGCAAATGGAAGCAGTTTGGAAAGTCTGTAATCAACTTGCATCAAATATTAGTACACTTAAAATTGGCTTTATGTCTGTTCAAGGCAAAACATTTACTTATGGGAATATTCCAAATAATGCAGAAAACGCTTCTGGCATCATAGCACATAGACATGTGAGCACTCACTCTGATGCATCTCATGTGGAACTTTATTGTTATCTCCGCGCTACTGGTAATGGATCTAGGCAAGCATATGCTTTTGTTATGAATGCATTAGTCGAATCAGGCAAAAACGATAAGGCATTAAGAAAGATTAAGGTTCCGGTTGCGGGAGAACCGCTGAACGTGCCACCCGTCCCCGATGGAACTGAAAAAATCGTCAGCGAGATGGGCCTAGATTACCTAGGGGTATGATAGTCTTTGCTTGTAAATTATTAATTTTTTAGCTATTTAAATAAAGGAATGAAAACATTTAATGAGTAAGAGACGAAGGAAAAAAATTACCAGGAGCGGAGTCGCCCCCGGCCGAGCGCAAGCGGTCACCGAGGGCGCGCCACCAGGAGGTAAAAGTTCGGGTGGTCCAATACCGGGCGCCGCAGGCGGGCATCCCCAAATAGAATCTCGACCAGGTACTCCAACCGCGCCGAATGAAGATATGTCTGTTCATGCTGGCATTAGAATAATAAAGGGCCCAGATCGACATCGCGGCATCGGAAGCCAGAGATCAGATACCCACGCCTCTGCTATAAGAATTACTGCCGGGCCGCTGTCATGCTACGAAGGTGCCACCGGAAAGCCAGCTCCCGAGGTGGATAATAATGGTGAAGCTATGATGGCAAATCCTTCTAATAAGTTGGATGGTGCCACTTTTTATCTTAGTGAAAAATGTGATGTTGACGATGAATTTTATTGCAGTGATGGTAGCTTTGGCAAAATTAAGGATCGTTCGGCCGCCGTTTTAAAAGCAGATAGTTTAAGGTTTCAAAGTCGTGCAGGGGGTATAAAGTTTATGTCTTCTGTAGATGAATATGATACTAAAAGTTCGAATGATGGAATCGCTAACATTGATTTTATAGCGGACAATAATAATGATGGTCTACAGCCATTGGTGTTGGGAGACAGTCTGAAAAAATTTCTTTGCGGCACTTTGGAAGATACTGAAGGCATGTATTCCGAGGGCCTTCTGAGACTTATAGATGATATTGTGACACAAATATCGAACCTCACTTTAGCATGCCAGCTGATGAATCAGGCGATGGCTGGCCACGTGCATATTGTTCCCCCCTCACCCGTCACGACCCCGGGCATGCCGGGAATCTATTCAGCTCCTCTACCAACGCCTTTTGGAGCCACAATGTCAGTATCAGCATTTACAGCTCCAGGAATGACTGATCCTTGTGTACAGTGTGTAGCGGCCGGCCTCGCAGCATCAATCTCGCTTGGCAAAATTGGTGCAAACATGTCAGGGATAAAAAATCTGAATATCCCCGGTCTAAAATTTAATTATTTAATAGATCCGGGACAGCCTAAATATCTTTTTAGCGCAAACGTTAGGTCGACTTAAATGGCAAGAGATTGGACAAAAATGAAACCTTTTGTTCCCTTTGTAGATAGGGACTTAAGGGAAATCTCTCAAGAGGAGCATAGACGCTATATAACTAACGGCCATGGCGGCACCATTCCGGATCCAATCCCGGAGCCAGGTGAGGATCCTCCGCAGGCCTCAGAGGAAGCAGGCGCTCTTGTTGCCAACCGACGTCCAGAAGAGAAAGTAAAACCTAATTTAAACGTTGATAAACGAGGCCGTTTCAAGAAAAAGTATCCACCACCGCCTGGCCTTGTATTTAAGGATTTTTATAAAGAGTTAAGTAATGAAGGCCTCACTCATCTTTTAGGTCCGAAAGGAGAAGATAGAATATTTGGACCACATCATCAGGCTGCTTATGAGAAATTACAACATCTTGGAAAAATGAAGGGTGGAAAATTCGGCGCTCATGGCTTAAATTATTCTATTGTTGTTAGTGTGGAAAAGAACTCCGATGGTAAAATTCAATCATTTTATGGAGACTATATCTCGGACATTACTAATTCTGAAGATTGGCATATCGATGCCAACAACCTTGCAAGACATGTAGGTTCAGACATATTAGTTCAATGGGCAGGGAAAACAGATATACTATTGACTCCATGGCGAACAGCCGCCCCGGGCTCAGATCCAATTGTAACGACAGCCGATGCAGCCACGTGGAAACCTGGTGACGATCCGCCACAAAACAATGCTTTGACTTTAGACCAACATTATGACGATATGACAGTTAGCGCTGGTGGGACGACACTTAAAATGGTGGTCCCAAATTCTATCGTCGAAACGCCTGATTTTCGAATTGCAGAGAGAGCGTGTGTTTTGGGCTCACCTTATATACCTCCTGATAATGCAGAATCGGAAGTTCGGTTTCTTGTATCTATGCGATACGAGGACGTACATGGCAGTTGGGACGATTCCACTGACGGGCCCCCAAACTTATTACAAAATTGGACTCCGGAGGCCTCCACATTAACGACAGTAACATATAAAAAAGAAGATAAGACTCAAGGAACTCTTGATCTTACGGGCATCAACCCAGATCAACCAGGCGGAGGACAATACTGGAAGCCAGTTTTTGAAGGAGAGTCTGTCACCTTCACTAGCTATATTGCATTTTCTAGAAGGATAGACTTGCTAAAGCAAGCTCTGACTGAATATCACGAAGAACTAGAAGTAAGTGATTTTTATTATATTGGGCCAAATGTGTACATAATAAAAAGCGAAAACCGTTGGGGCACCGCGACTTTAGCGACTTATCGTGGAGTTATTCTTGATCTTGAAGAAGAAATAGAAGCATTAACTGAATTTTCTGAACAAATTGGTGATGTTTTTGCCCTGAACGATTCTTCTACCTCCGTGCCATTTCAAATAAGATTTAATGCAGGTCCAAAGCTAGCCTTTTTGGCGATGCCGCAAGATAGCCGAACACCAGAAGGTGAGCAAGAAGTACCACTTATTGACTATATTGCCATGGCTCAAGGTAATCTAGACAGATCACAAAAAGCATGGGCAGACCGCGATCTGATTCCTTTAACAAAGGGGATATATGGTCCCGGAGGTATCCTTGGTCGAAAAATAGGCCCTAGAACTTATAATCCGAACACGGAGTACGATAATGGTCCCATGTCTTTATCCGGAATGGACGGATGGGGCGCCTCTCAATTACAGGGGTATTATGCCCCTAGTTATCCATTTGATAGACCGCGAACGCTTCATTTTGTTAGAGCACTAAAACAAATAACTGATATACTCATATCAAGTTATGGCCTTAGTTCAGATTTCCTTTCCGCTCCAGGCGGCCCCGGGGCCATGGCAGGCCTTAATTGTAATCTCTCACCTTTGGCAAAAAATGAAGATGCGCCAACTCTAGATGAATTTGTAAAAAAGCACGTCCGCCCCCTTCCTGTTAAAGAAGCCAATACACTAAGAAAAGAAGGCGAAGAGCCAAATGTGGCGGAGATATTGTTGGGTGCGAAAAAGTGGAAAAAAGATTGGGTAGCATTAAAAACAAAATTTGATTCTTTATCCGAAGAAGAGTTCTTTTCAGACGCATCCGTTCAGTATATTCTTGATCGAAAAAACATGAAGGCAAGTGATTATGTGGGCGATTTGGTTTTTCAAAGTCTTCCTAAAAATCCAGATAGAATTAGAAATTTACATGACTTATACGCTTTTGTGTTAAATAGTATCGATCTGCCAACTCTTATTGCGGAGATGATGGTATGTATGGGTTTAGGTTATTCACTAGATGATTTGATTAATATGATGTGTAAGAAACTTCTCAAACAAATTAATGACAGTACAGATGGCGGCCTAAACAAGTTGGTTGAATTTTTGGATGATGGAAGTTTTGGCCCTGTAGGAGAGTTTGTTGGAGTTAGTCCAAGATTAGTTACTGCTGAACTAAGAAGAGCGATTGCAGATAACGTTGGTCCGGGTGGAGCCACCACTGGCTCTGCAGCAATTGATCAGTTTATGAGCAGAACCGATACTGACACAAAAAGATGGCTTTGTGAAATTATAGCTTTTGGACCGTTTGCTGGTATCGCAGCACTTTGGAATCTTATAAAAAGGATGAAAAAGAAGGACAAAGAAGACATCTTCAAAAATCCAAAAGTTCCAAAAAAAGATCCTTGTAGACAATCGATAAAAGTTCCGGAACGACAATCTCTTCTTGAGGGAATTCTTGATTATCTGTTGAAAATTGCACAAAGAAGGGCAGAACAATGGTTAATGGAACAAATTTTCAAATACGTAGCCCTGCCTGTTAAAGAAGCCATTTGGGCAATCCTAGAATATTGTGCCGAAGATGATGCATCTTTCAACTTAGAACTCGGCACTGAAGATGATTTTCCATCTGAAAAAAGAGAAGCGCTTAGTAATTTGACAGGAGGGGAGGGTGATTTTCTTACACAACTATATGCGTCTCTAACGAGAGATGAGATTTGTATATTGTTGACGGAGGCATTAAAAGATAAAACCGAAACAACAAAGAATGTAATTGATAAAGTAATCAAGTTTTCCGAGAAGAAAGAATCAGAATTCCCTTACATGGCTAAAAAATTATCAGAGAGAAGCAGGGTTATAGACTTTTTCGATAAAACTAGTAAATTAGTAGATACCTCTATATGTGATGAGCCGGTCTTCGATATTCCAAGTTATGATGATTTGTGTGAGCTTGGAGAATTAACTTCAAGAGATATCGCCCTCATTAAAAAATATAGGGCTTCAGGTATGTCGACCAAAAAAATAGCGCAGCAACTTGTTTTGCGTAAAAAAGAGCAAGGAAGAGTTATTAGTGATATGCTTGATGTCATGATCGAGGGAGGCAGCGCAAGAATCTCTGATCCCTCTTCCAATGCGGGCGTAATGGAAGCTAAAATTATGAGCCTTGAACCTGGCGCTCGAGCAGCGATTGACGGGGCATACGCCGCCGCCGAGGCGATGTTTAAAGCAGAGGTTCAAAATTATTCTAGTATAGCGTTGAGTGAAGACTTTCTAGAAAAGATGAGGCAAGAAAACGCAGCCCTCGGTGAGCAAAAGTTGTTTGGCGCTTATGAACCAGAAAAATTGAACAGAAACCATAATTATATACTAAAGGTTGAAGCCAACGTTAATTCTCCATATGGTTCAAATGCGTCTATTTGTGCATCAATTAAAAGACAGACAAGTTTAATGAGAAAATTGATAAATGCCCTGAAGCAAGATTTTGTACATAATGTTTTAGTAGATAAAACAACTTTTGGTGATGGCACGGATGAAAGTCAACAAGACCTTGCAACGCACGGACCCCACTCCCCAGAGCGCTATACTTATTTTGCTGACAACTATAAAGGAAAATCCGGCGCCCCCGTTTCTGTAAGAAAAAGAGAATGGGAATGGTATAATGGCCTTGAAGAATTTATGGTATCCGGCCGGTATCTTACCGACACAAAAGAACGGGCCGGTAAAAATCTGTTTGCAAGCAGGTGGGCAAACTATAGGTATAGTTGGGACTCAAAGTCGGACCATTGGGGGCGAAATAATATTACAAGATATGACAATTATGTCGCGGCATTGGAAAACTTAACTTCCGATGAGCAGGATGATTTGGCTAGAATTGCATTTAGATATTACACAAGATATAATGATTACACAGGGAAAACTACTGAACTAGCAGATGAGACAAAATTAAGGTTGAAAGCCGACCGCCCGGACCATTTTTCATCATTTGCTAAAGACCCATTAGAATTAAGTGAACAAGATTGGAATTTAGCACTTGGTGAAAACACAGCTGTATTCCGGGGCGCAGACGTCGCTCGTGGAAACTCTGATGCTAAACTTCCACGTCATTCTTATGGGTCGCGAACAGCTGGTACCCTCACTGCGCCAGGCAAATCCATCTATGACAAAATCAATACGTGGACAAAAGTTGTTGAAAAGCTAGCTAGTAG
>Ga0098039_1000357_pt1 | contig 20043 bp, 20 predicted proteins | sample 6_EtaG_FD_75047 | JGI IMG/M metagenome (GOLD analysis project Ga0098039, IMG submission 75047) | Marine viral communities from the Subarctic Pacific Ocean - 6_ETSP_OMZ_AT15160 metaG | ecosystem: Environmental > Aquatic > Marine > Oceanic | place: Pacific Ocean | collected 2015-01-08 | reverse complement strand
TGCCTCTCGACTCTTTAAGCACCCGGCAAGGTGAAATCCTGCTTGCGGCTGTGAAACATATTTTTCCTCACCCAGATCTAGAAGATGCTGTCTATGCTCATGTTGTACAAAGCCTGGATAAAAAATCAAAAAGCGGCGAGTTTCATACTCTATTGCATGATGGAATAAAAGTTCTAAATGATCGCTCAGAAGGCGACTGGTTAGCCCTCAACGAAGCCGAGCAGCTAGAACATTTATCATTAATGTCCAATACTCCTTTTTTTCAGGCAATCCGATCTGATGCGGTAGTATCACTTTACGACAACTCTTTGGCATATGCTCACTTCGGTTACGGTGGAACCGAAGGTGATATCGGCTATCTCCACAATGGCTTCAACGATCTGACCTGGCTTCCCGACCCTCCGAAACCAGAGGGTGGCTACTTACCAACTGAGACGGCCGGCTAGTAACTGCCAAAGCTGCACAACAATAATAATTTTTCGGAGACACTCAGATGACAATGATAGATGAGCAACGAACTTTTTCTTATGACGACAACACCGTCGCTGTAGTCATCGGTTCCGGAGCTGGCGGTGGCACCTTGGCCAACGAGCTAGCTCAACAAGGTATTGATGTAGTGGTCTTGGAAGCAGGTGCACTGCATACACGTAGCGATTTTTTAGCCGATGAATGGGCTTCTTTTGCACAGCTGGCCTGGCTGGATAATCGCACAACTTCAGGTAGCTGGCGTATAGCCCGTGATTTTCCAAATCTGCCAGCTTGGATCGTAAAATCAGTAGGCGGTACCACAGTGCATTGGGCTGGGGCCAGCTTGCGTATTCAGCCCCACGAATTTGCTGCACTAAGCACTTATGGTGAGATCCCAGGGGCAAACTTACTCGACTGGCCGATAAGCTACGATGAACTGGCCCCATATTATGATAGAGCCGAGCGACGCATGGGGGTTACTCGAACTAACGATAATAAAGGTCTTTCTGGCAATAATAACTTTAAGGTCATGCACGCCGGCGCAAAGAATATGGGGTACTCCTGTAATACTGGCCATATGGCGATTAATAGCGAAAACCGTGATGGGCGTCCGGCCTGTCAGCAACGTGGTTTGTGTTTTCAAGGCTGTAAAATGGGGGCTAAATGGTCAACTCTCTATACAGAATTACCCCAAGGAATCGCAACCGGCCATCTTGAATTACGTCCCGAAAGTCACGTTACCCGCATAGAGCATGACGACACAGGCAAAGTAACTGAAGTCGTTTATTTCGATGCTGACGGTAACGAGCAACGCCAGAGAGCACGCATGGTAGCAGTCGCAGGGAATTCAATTGAAACTCCTCGTCTACTGCTTAACTCGGCCAGCGATATGTTCCCAAATGGCCTTGCCAACGGCTCAGATCAAGTAGGACGCAACTATATGCGCCACATGACAGGGTCAGTTTATGCCACCTTCGACGAGCCAGTGCATATGTACAAGGGCACTACCATGGCAGGTATCATCGCTGACGAAGCTCGTCACGACACTTCAAGGGGGTTTGTAGGCGGCTACGAAATGGAAACCGTATCGTTGGGCCTGCCCTTTATGGCGGCTTTCCTTGATCCAGGTGCGTGGGGGCCGCGCTTTACTGGCGCGCTAGATCAATATGACCATATGGCCGGTATGTGGCTAGTTGGCGAAGATCTACCCCAAACAACCAATAGAATAACTCTAAATGATAACGTTAAGGATCGCTTTGGCCTTCCTGTAGCAAATGTGCACTATGACGACCATCTTAATGATATCGCCATGCGTGACCATGGCTACCGCCAAGGTGCCGATCTCTACCGCTCAGTAGGGGCAAAAGATATTTATGAGGTGCCGCCCTATCCCTCTACTCACAACCTTGGCACCTGCCGTATGAGTAAAAAGCCCGATGAAGGTGTTTGTGACGGTTATGGACGCTCTCATGAAATTCCGAACTTGTTTATTTCCGATGGCAGCCAATTTACGACCTCAGCAGCTGAGAATCCGACCTTAACTATAGTCTCATTGGCCATCCGTCAGGCTGAGCATATTGGACAGCTGATGCGAACCGGCGTGGTTTAAATGAGTGTAGTGCCTAGCATTTACTGGGAGCTGGGCAAAGCTACTAAAATTGGCAGTATATTTACCATTTAAAAGAGGTGATTTATGAGTTTTGAAGGCGAGAAGCATCCCGGCATACAGTCCCCCACTGCCAATTCAGCAGGTTTTTGCCTTAATCATACGATGCTGCGCACAAAAAATCCTGACACAGCACTTGCATTCTATTCGCGGGTATTTGGAATGCAGTTATTAAGACGACTCGATTTTGAAGAAATGCAGTTTACGCTTTATTTTCTGGCCAACCTACAAGGTGATGAGGCAGTGCCAGAGGATAAAGGGGAGCGTACCGTATGGACTTTTAAACAACGTGGACTGCTTGAACTGACCCATAACTGGGGGACTGAGCAGCAGGAAGATTTTAGCTACCATGATGGTAACGCTGAGCCTCAAGGTTTCGGTCATATTTGCTTTAATGTGCCGAACCTAGAAGCAGCTGAAGAATGGTTCGATACAAACAATGTCACCTTTATTAAGCGCTCAGACCAAGGAAAAATGAAAAACGTTATTTTTGTGAAGGATGCCGATGGCTACTGGATTGAAGTAGTCCAAGCAGATCGTTTAGCAGAGCTTGGTGATTAATAGATAAATAGTCCCACTATACAACCCATATATTACGTCCAACTTTTCAGGCTGGACGTAATTTTTTATGAATGGCTAGATGACAGCAACGTAGCTGAGCATATGACGGTGGGTCATCGTAGGCGCCTATTAATTGTACGTTCAAGCGGCGAATTTTTAAGCGATTTGAATCGACCCTAGTTTCGTAGGCACTCGACGACCGCTTTTGGCCCGACTGTTGTCTATCACGACTGGCCGCTTTGGGTCGAGCCCTGACCATGAATTAACCTTAGCACATGACGAGCGTGAATTGAGCCATTCTTTGACCTCCACCTGATGGAGGATCATGCTATGAACTTTCCGACTGAAATCTCATTTACACCTTGGAATAAAGGCAAGTTGGTTGGGCAGAAGGCGCCTCTGCGCCTTCGAGATATCTGGGCCATACGTGTGCGCCTACAGCTTGCCAAAAAGACGAGAGACCTTGCCCTCTTCAATTTAGCCATTGATAGCAAGTTACGTGGCTGCGACCTTGTCAATTTACGAGTTCGGGATATAGCCCATGGTACGTGCATATCACCACGTGCCATCGTAATGCAGCAAAAAACGCATCGACCTGTCCAGTTCGAAATAACCGAGCAAACCCGTAACGCTATTGAGGACTGGATACAGCTGGCTCAACTCAGAAGCGAAGATTTCTTATTTCCCAGCCGAATCAATAGCGCAAAGCATCTCTCCACGCGCCAATATGCCCGTATCGTGAAAGCCTGGGTCACCGAAATAGGTTTAGATGCTTCAATGTATGGCACGCACACGATGCGTCGTACAAAAGCTTCGCTGATATACCGTCGCACGAAAAACCTTAGGGCAGTGCAACTGCTCCTGGGTCACACAAAGCTGGAAAGCACCGTCAGGTATCTAGGAATAGAGGTAGATGATGCGTTGGAAATGGCAGAACAGACAGAGGTTTGATAAGGATAAACGACGGCCTATTTCAGGTCGTCGTTGCCCGGCCAAGAGCGGCCTTTTAGAAGTCGTTGATATAGTTCTAAACGCAATGCTTGGTTGTATGGATGGGATTCAAGGGCAACAATTTGCGGCGCAACACATGTCACGGGGCCTGCTTAGTTCAGTTCAACACTCTGCATTTCACACCACGCATCATCCAGATTCACCTTATAGACTTCCTCATATGATGAGAAGGAAAAATCTAGATTAACGTAACCAGAGTCAGATTCATACGAACCAAGCGAATGAGATTCATGATACCCATCACTTTCAGAACGCCTCAACCCTGATCGTGACTGATAATCTATTTCAGCCTCGCAATATACTTCCACATCAATTTCAGAGCTCCCCCTATAATCAGTCTCTAAAGAGTAATCCACATTTACTTCGCAGTCATCATAGTAGCTGTCATCGTAGCTCTCGTCGCAGTCCAAATTTGCCATTTCAACTGAAAGACAAACTTCCGCACCGGTGTCGTATTCGGTTTCACAGGTTTGGCCAGAGGCGCCTTTAGCACGTAACTCTGCTTGACGTTGGGCAACAAGCTCAAGTAGCCTCTTTTTTTCTTCAAGCTCCTGTGCAGTCATTCGCTGGCAACGACCACCTACTTTCTTATATCCCTCGTTGCACATCCACATGTTGCCCAAAACTCGCGCGTTATCTGGTACAGAAAATCTCTCACAAGAGTTGCCCACTCGCTGGTAGCCCTCGTTGCACATCCACATATTACCCAAAACTCGCGCATTATCTGGCACAGACAGTCGCTCACAAGAGTTGCCCACTCTCTGGTAGCCTTCGTTGCACATCCACATATTGCCCAAAACTCGCGCATTATCTGGCACAGACAGTCGCTCACAAGAGTTGCCAACCCTTTGGTAACCTTCATTACAGATCCATGAATCTCCTAGTGAGCGAGAATTAGGAGGGTTGGCGCTAACATTTGAGCTCAACAAGGCCCCTAAAATAAATAAAATTATGAAATTTCTCATTTTAATTCTTCCCATAAGATGGCCAGATTCACTATGCCACTACACTTTGAAATTGATCCACCTCATTGAGGCTAGCTTGGAGAGATTTTTGAATCTGATCTAAGCGAACCTTTGGAGTCAATAACGGGCTTGCCATTTCAATTCTTCCGCGAATGAATGCGGTCGCTTGTCGAATTCGATCTAAGTTATCGAACGCATCATCAGGCACGTCTTTGCTACTCTTTTTCTGCAACGCAGACTCAAGTTGCGAAATCACGTCATGGATACCGTGGTTTTCGAATTGCTCTTCATGAGCTGACATACGCAATTGCCCCTCTCGATGTAACAAGCATCAGACTGCCAGCATATTCGCGCTCTTGCTGCATTGCCAAAAATGTCTGCTCAGGGTCGTTATCGGAAAATCGAGATTCCTCATAATTCTTAAGCTGACAGTATCTTAATCAAAAAAGGCTGTCACGGTTTATAGATTTTCACGCGTTTCCCACCCTCCTACCTCTGGCCTACAGTTATCAATCGCTCACGTATATCCGATCTCTCACTACGCACTCTTATCGAGGTGCATGGCCATACCGATGCAAGGAAGTAGGAGCCCTTCCCCCTTTTTGGTACCACGGAGTCTTATATATTGTGTCAGTGGCTTCCCTATCTCCCCCTGAGACCTGCAATCCAGCAGGAATGAGAGAGAAACGATCATGGAACTGACTAAATTTGACGGCTTTGCAATCTGTAGTGACATCGTGACAGGTTCACATGGCGACTTCATGATCACAGTGTTGCTCGGCCATGATCCAGATGTGACACCGAACTGCTTTGATACCTATTCAGGTTCCGATAAGGAAACCTGGGCAGAGAATAAGTGGTTCTTCGGTATGCTCAAGGCTAAGGTCGAACTGAAGGTAGGTAGCCAATCTGTTCTTTTGGACGATGTGGCAGCTGTACTGGGGGGTATTGAGGTCAATAAGACCGGAAATAATGCTCACCTTGACGTTCAGGCTCGTGCACTTGCTCAAGATGCTCTTGAGCGTGGAATAGAGATTGTTGAACAGATCAAGACCGCTGCGTAGTACATTCAACAGACCCTTCACTTGTGAAGGGTCTTTCACATTCAGGCTGAACCGATCACTGCTGTGCAACATCCCCCCTCTTTCACGGACATCCGGTAAGCGGATTTCTAGGGTTATCTATGCAGTGTCCCCCTTAGTGCGTTGATGACAATGGCAAGGCATCAGGACTATCTGTGCAACATCCCCCCTCTTGCCCTGGGCCTGATACCAGGCGCCAATTTTCTTTGTGTGCAGTATTCCCACCGGCCCAGTTTTGGGTCACCTGGTCCCCTACCTCCTTTCGAGACCTGTATTCCGCAGGAATGAGAGAGGAGATTGATCATGGGCAAGAGCACTGTGATTTATACCAAGATTGGTGAGCACCGTGGTAAGCAGCGTCTGTGGCTAGAAGGTAATCGGCTGGCGCGTACTGGGATCACACCAGGGCAGCGCTTCAACCTCGTTGCCGGCCGTAAGAGCCTGACCCTGCAATTTACAGAAGATGGTGCTTACAAGGTGTCGCGCAGAAAGCGTGGTGAGGTCGAGTTGCCAGTCATAGACATTACGGCAGCTGAGCTGGCGCAAGCGTTGGGCAAGGTAGAGAGGGTGCGTGTCGTCGTCAGGGGGAATCGTGTCGACATCACGATTCATCACCATGATCTTGCTGAATCTGATCGTATGGGTCGGCTACTGCAGTCCCTGACCAAGGGTGAGCCGCTTGAAATTGGTTCGATTGCACACGGTGCTGGAGTGCTTGATCACGCGATACATACTGGCCTTGCTGATGTCGGAATGCCCTCGCGCCTAGCCTTCGCTAATGAGCTGGAAGGTGCTTATCTGGAGGCATCATTGGTGAACAATCCTGTGTGGGACGAGGATAGCATTGCGATCCAAGGCCCGATGGAGGAAGTGGAGTGGCACAAGCTGCCGTTCATTCACCTCCTTTGCGCGGGTTTGCCGTGTACCGGGGCTAGCCTGTCAGGACGTGCGAAGAACAAGCTGGATCGGGCAGAAGCGCATGAGACAGCAGGTAGTCTCTTCATCGCTTTCATGAATGCAATCCAGACTTTGCGCCCTGCTATGGTGCTGCTGGAGAATGTCCCGCAGTACCAGACGACCGCCAGCATGACGGTCATTCGCAGCGTGTTGTCGAGCATTGGCTATGACGTGCATGAGACCATTCTGGATGGGTACGCGATGGGGTCACTGGAGCGGCGCAATCGGCTTTGCATGCTCGCAGTGAGTAAAGGCATTGAGGTCGATCTCGAAGCACTGGAGCCTGTACGTCAGCGTGAAACATTAATCGCTGAGGTATTGGAGCCGTTTCAGGCAGTCCAGGATCGCTTCAAGCCTTACAGCTACCTTGCCGACAAGGAAGCCAGGGATCTGGCCGCGGGTAAGGGCTTTCGTCGTCAGCTGCTCGATGGTTCAGAGGGAAGCCTCGGCACCATAGGGCGTGGTTACTCGAAGGCGCGCTCAACTGAGCCGTTTCTCCGACACCCAGACGATTCTGGCCAGTCGCGACTATTGACCAAGGCAGAGCATGCCCGAGTCAAAACTGTCCCTGAGATGCTTGTTCAAGGGCTGTCTGAGACTGTCAGCCACGAACTACTGGGCCAAGGAGTGGTTCATTGTGCATTTCGCGCAGTGGGCCGCCTCATTGGCAACTGCTTGCATAGTATTGGTGAGCAGGACAAATATGCCTGGCAACAGAAGTGGCACAAGACGCATTCCGCGGCTTAGCCACACACTGAACTACTAGGCATCCTTCAAGCCCCACTCCGATTAATTGGAGTGGGGCTTTTCTCTGTTTAAGACTACTAACTGCCATTGTTTCGCATGCGGAACATTTATATTTGGTGGCAGTGTCTCCCCTACCTCTCCATAGCCGTCACTGGTCGCCCTATCTACTTGTGAGATCCGGGTGATCGGAAATGAGAGAGGAGCAGATCATGAGGAATAGTAACAAGTACGAAATTGCTGATGTGAAGCGTATTGCGGAAGGTCAATGGGATACTGTCTTTCAGGCACTGTGCCCCGAGCTGGAGCATGCACTTGCCCACCCGGGACATCACATCGATTGCCCGATACATGGTGGTAAGGAAGATTTCCGTCTCGATCGCGGTTTCAAGCAACGCGGTACGGCCATTTGCACTTGCGGTAACTGGGATGGTTTTAGCCTGCTCAAAGAGCTGAAAGGCTGGTCTCTTCCCGAAATACTGGAGCAGGTCATGGGGGCTCTCGGTGAACAATCCGTTGAGCCGCTGGCGCCTACAGTATCTCGGCCGCCCCCACGGAAGGTTGAGGAAAAGCAGGACATACGGCCAACGCTGCGCAAGCGCTGGGAAGAAGCTCTACCCCTGGGAAGGGGCGAAGGTCGCTTCATGCTGGCGAGCTACTTGCAGTTCCGCGGGTTGCCTGTAAAGCCGATGCTTAACGTTCTCGAGACGGAGGCACGCCTCCACCCTAGGATGGCCTACATCGAGAAAGGCAAAGTGGTTAGCTACTACCCTGCACTGATAACCATTGTCAGGGATGCGGCTGGAAAGCCTGTCACGATGCATAGGACGTATCTCAACCGCACAGAAAATGGTGTGGTTGAGAAGGCGCCTGTGAGCAAGGCTAAAAAGCTGTTCCCTGTGGTGAAGAATGGTGATGTCCACGGTGGTGCTATTCGACTAGGCACAGCTACAGCCGGCGTTATCGGTGTGGCTGAGGGCATTGAGACCTCGCTAGCTATTCGGGCTGCTACGGGAATGCCTGTCTGGCCGGTACTGTCAGCTTCCCTAATGAGGTCGTTCGAGCCGCCTGAGGGTGTCACGGAAGTCGTTATTTGGGCTGATCGTGACCTACCCGACAGGAAAGGACGTAAGGCTGGTCAGGACGCAGCGGAAGTGCTCCAGGCTCGGCTTTTAGAGAAAGGGATTCGAGCTTCGATAAAGATCCCTGATGCACCCAGCTCAACTGATGTGAGCGTTGATTGGGCTGATGTGTACACCAGTAGTGGGCTCACGGGATTTCCCCGCAAGAGCAAAGCTGCTTAACCCTTCAAACCCTTCTGACATCCATTGTCAGGAGGGTTTTTTCATTGTGCGCCAGGCATGGCGCGCAGCGCCTTGACTGGCGCTATTCCTGAGGGTGGTGCCTCACAGGATGACTTGGGGGTGAAAGTCCCCTACGGACCCTGATAGCGGGAACCGTTAGCTGAACAGCAAGGGTGTCTGCCGCAAGGCAGAATCTGAAGGAAGCTGAAGGCAAACTCCCGGCCCGACGAACAGAAATCGCATACGAGGCTATCGCACCCGGGCGAGAGTGCAATGATCCTCAAAGCCCCATAGCTATCCGGAAGGGGCGATAGTAAATGCGGCGGGTAGGTGGGAGGAAGGTCGCGCGTCTTACCCTGGGAGGTCTGGTGGTCTGCCACGGTGCTACCGGCGTCGAGAGGCGACGGGATGGATCACCAGACGTCAGCAGAGGCCATAGTAAGTGCCGGTTCACCACGGCACCAAGGGCCGAACATGAAGAACCGCGAGTAGGCGATAACGTCTCGAGGATCGATCATGAAGACAGAAACCGACGCTAATACCGTCACTCACCCAGAGGGGCAGGAGCAGAACTCCACGCCCCGGCCGGTGAGCGTCGAGACGATCCCGGCGTCGCTATCGTGGACGAAAGCGGAGTCAGCCTCGCTCATGGAACGGGTCGTTGACCCGGTGAACATGGAGGGAGCTTACCGTAAGGTGGTTGCCAACAAAGGGGCACCGGGTGTCGATAGCATGACGGTGCACCAGTTAGCGGGCCACCTAAAGCAGTACTGGCCAACGCTGCGCGAGCGGCTATTGGCCGATGCGTATCACCCTAGCCCGATCCGAGCCGCCGTCATCCCCAAACCCAAGGGTGGGACACGGCAGCTCGGCATTCCCACGGTTACCGACCGATTGATCCAGCAAGCGCTGTTACAGGTGCTTATGCCCATCTTCGACCCTGCGTTCTCCGCGTCGAGTTACGGCTACCGCCCCAGGCGCAGCGCTAAGCAGGCCGTCTCGGCCATGAAGGCCCATGTCACCGCTGGCCACCGCTGGCCACCGCTGGGTGGTCGACCTCGACTTGGAAGCCTTCTTCGACCGAGTGAACCACGACCTGCTGATGGCACGGGTCGCGCGGCGCGTTAACGACAAGCGCGTGCTGCGTCTGATCCGCCGCTACCTGGAAGCGGGCCTGTTCCAGCACGGCTTGCCCACGCCGAGACGGCAAGGGACGCCCCAAGGTGGGCCCCTCAGCCCGCTGCTGGCGAACATCCTTCTGGACGACATGGACAAGGAGTTGGAACGCCGAGGCCACCGCTTCTGCCGCTACGCCGATGACGTGCAGGTGTATGTCAAAAGCTGGCGGGCAGGCGAGCGTGTCATGGACAGCTTGAGTGAGTATCTCGAGAACTCACTCCGGCTGACGGTCAACCGCCACAAAAGTGCGGTGGATCGGCCATGGAAACGCGGCTATCTGGGCTACAGTCTCACTCGGCACAAGCAGCCGAAACTGACGCTAGCCAAGACCAGCCTGAAGCGTATGATGCAGCGTGTCCGTGAGATACTGAAGCGTGGTAAGGGGCGTAACATCCAACGGGTAATCGAAGGGTTGAGGCCAGTCCTGCGAGGATGGGCCAACTACTTCAGCTTCGTTGATGTGAAGCGCCCGCTGGAAGCACTGGATCAATGGATACGTCGCCGCTTACGCGGCCTGCTCTGGCGGCAATGGAAGCGCCGAGCGACCCGGCGGCGGAAACTCCGAGGCCTAGGTCTGGACGCGTACCGTGCTTGGAAATCGGCGGGTAATGGGCGAGGGCCCTGGTGGAACGCCGGAGCCTCGCACATGAATCAGGCCCTACCTAGAAAGTGGTTTTATGATCAGGGCCTGATATCGATACTGGATACGGTAAGATGGCTCAAACGTTGTTCATGAACCGCCGTGGTACGGAACCGTATGCCCGGTGGTGTGAGAGGACGGGGGAGGTGACTCCCCTTCCTACTCGATTTCAGCATGATGGGATTCGGGAGGAAGGATGCATTTTTATATATTCGCTGAATCTGTTTGGGTCAAGCAGCTACTGATCACTTAGGTCATTTAACTCTACCTCGCTTGAAGCGCATTCCTGTGGCATTGGCGCTTTTTAGCGTGGATAGCATGCCTCCGGGCGGTGATTCTGTGCTCAAGGCTCTGAGCACAGGGTCCAAAGTTACCGCCCTATCTGTCATTCCATAACCAGCCTTGCTTTTATTATCTGTTATTCGTTCTGAGACCAAGGTTATATGGGGCCTAGGGAATGATTCTAGTTCCCTTGCGTGGTGCATCACTTCTCCCTACTTTCTTTTAAATTAAACGTTTGTTTGATCTATCCGCTGGATCGTGTCACTTCCGCGGGGTTGCCACTCCTCTCGGTAATCTCAATACCACCTCCCGTTTGTCTGTCAGTAGCGCCCCTACCTCTCATGAGACCCCGATACCTGGGGGATGAGAGGAGAGCACGTTATGAATCGCAGTGACTCGATCGCCAGAATCGGCAAAGCCCTGGCTTCAGTGCAGGCTGAGCTTGGTGGTCTGATCGCACCGGATTCTACGAATCCGATGTACGACAACCGCTATGCAAGCCTCGCAATTATAATCGGCAGCATTCGTGCCGACTTGAATAAGTTTGAAATTGCACTGGTTCAGGCACCTGTGCCCGGAACAGTGGGGGCTGTGGTGATGGAGACCATGCTCATTCATGGCCCTTCTGGGGAGTACATTGGCTCTTACTGTGAGATGCCCGTTGAGACCCTTGATAGCCATGGTGTGGCGTCAGCCCAGACGTATGCACGTCGCTATGGGTTGATGGCTCTTCTAGGCCTTGCTCAAGGCCCGGACGATGATGGAAATGCTGCCAATAACGCCGCTGTGGAATCCTCAGTGCTTCTCTCCCAAGGAGAGCCTGAGCCATCAGAGCAGCGGGTATCGAACGGTCACCGTTTGGCATCGCCCGAAGCGATTCTAGCGGAGATTGAAAACTCAGATGTTGAGCGATTGGTTTCGGCCGAACGCTGGGTCAATAGCGCTCAACTGGATGCACACCTGTCAGCTCGGCTCAAGGGAGCGATCGCACAGCGACGCCGAATTATCCAGCGACAGCAATCCCAACATGCTTAACCTTCCATAGCCCCATCCCTTTGTGGAGTTGGGGCTTTTTCGCGTGCATGACACAGGTATTTGGAGGCAGCTTGACCGGGAACGCTCATCGATTATTCGGCCTGGCGCTTGGCGCATCGGCTGGTGCGATTATGACCCCCTTTTATGGTGGGATGTCTGCGCTGGCAGTGGCGGCGATGGCGCTGCCTGGATCAACGGCACCTGACTGGCTGGAGATCCGCATTGGTCCAGCCACGCTCATACCCCATAGGACTGTGACCCACTGGTTGCTCCCTTGGCTAGGGCTGGCAGTGGCATCAGCCGTTTGGCTACCTGATGCGCCATTGCTTGCCGCCCTGCTCTTTGGTTTCTCGGTTGGTGGGCTCTCTCACGTCATTGGAGATGCTGGCACCCCTTTGGGAGTGCCTGTGTGGCACCCCGCCAAACGCCATTCCCTGAAGCTGTGGGATGGCGGCACCTCAGAATTTTGGCCCGTGCTGTTGGCCTGGGTCATTGCCGCGATTTTGATACGGAGCCTTGTGCTATGAAACACATTACCGCTGGCCCTTTGCCGGCGCCATTTCTGCAGCTAATGCTGGCGCTTTTGCTAACGCTGAGTTCGACCGCTATAGCCCAGCCTGGTGGGGACCGAGGGCAAGCCTGCCTTGATAGCAATAATGCTCGCGAATGCGGTTGGTTCTGGGGGCACTTAGATGATGATGAGGAAGAAGAGCCCGAAGAGCCCCCAGTCGAGATACCGATGGCCAAGGCGCCTGAAGAGGAGCTGGATTGTACGGACCCAGAACAGTGGGAGCCCTCTTGTGGTTTTGTCGACCCAGAGGGGAGCTTCGAGTTTCAAGCCAAGCAGCGCGACATGCTGCTTAACCAGTCTGTGATGAACCCCAACAATCCAGAGACAGTCGAGGCCTTTCAGCGGTATATGCGATGGGCCGTCGACCAAGCCATCACAATGTCGAGGATGTGGGAGTGGAATCAGATCCAAAACCAGGACCTCAACCCCCTCGTACATAGCCCCGTCTCCTCTTTTGGGCTTCGTGCAGCGTCACGAGCACGCGATGGCAAGCGCAACGCGGTCATGGAAGAGATAGATGACCAGAATGGGTTTCTCGTCTGGTTTACCCGGTCTAGCTGCCAATTCTGTCATGACATGCAACCAGTTATGAAGCAGCTCGAACGACGTACTGGGCTCACTATTTACAACGCCCCACTTGATGGGGGGTGCATGCCAGAGTTCTCGAACAGCTGCGATACCACAGGACGCTCAGTAGAGGCTGCTGGCCACCTTGCCGTCGAAGCGGTACCGGACCTCTGGCTTTACCTGCCACAGGATGATCTTTGGTTCCGCGTCTCCAGTGGTGTTGAAGCAGCGCAGCGGATTACCTCGAGGATTGAGGTCTTCTTTGGTGCTATCCAACGAGCAGCAGAAAAGGGCCTCGAGGCGGTTGGTGATGGCACGAGTCCTCCCGTTGATTTCAGCGTCCCCGACATGCTGGAACGGTCATCCGGTGGCCTCGGCGCCGGCATTCCCCAAGGAGTTGAGTAATGTTCTCCAGAAACAAATTTGTAACCATGTTGGCAACAGCCGTGATCAGCGGAATGTCGATAATGGCCACCACAAGCCTGGCTGAAGCCAACGCACTCGAAAATGCGTTTGACCGGCTATCCAGTGCCGGAGGCGGCTTCAGTAGCTCAAACAGCGCAGCGTCGTTTGAGACCAGGACACGGCATGGATACACGGCCGGGGGGTTGACCATGCGGTTTTCTCAGAACCGCTACTCGCTAGTCAACATGGACCCGCCGCGGCTAGACGTAGGCTGCAATGGCATCGACGCGCATTTTGGTGGCTTCTCCTATATCGACAGTGAACAGATCCAGCAGATGTTGGAGCAAATCGCCCAAGGGGTTGTAGCCCTCTCCTTCCAGCTCGCGCTCAAACAGCTCTGCCCTATTTGTGGGGATGTGCTTGAGTTCGCACAACGCATGGCACAGGCGGCGGCGAAACTATCCCAGGACAGCTGTGAGGCTGCTACCGCACTGGTTGAGGGGTTCCCTGACTACTCCGGCGAATTAGGCAATCTCTGGTGTAGTTCGGTAGGGATGTTTGAGGGCGTGGAAAGTGACTGGCTGGCAGCCCAGCAGGACACTTGTGATAGCAAATCGGATTCGGGCCGCGAAGTGCGAGACCACCTCAGCAACAATCCCGGGGATCGCGCACTGGCCTTAGAGCTTGATGGCAACCGCACATGGCTAGGCCTTCAAGAAGCAGGTATTGCCCCTGGGCGAGATGGCAGCAACAACATGGGGGCAGAGAACAAGATATTTGCCGAGCTATTGATGAGTTGGATTGGTACTGAGGTTCGCAACAAAGGGGGTAGTGGCGACTCGAACACCTTTGCGCCAACCATCGAAACTGCCGATGCGATGCTGGACATATTCCTGTGCGGAAGTGATAAAGCCTCGCCGACCGTCATTGAATACGCTGACTTCGTGAACAGCTTTTGCGAGGACAAGGTATGGTCAGGCGCCTCAGGCCAGGCCACCGAGATTTATACTTGTAGCAACAGTGATCTGAGAGACTGTTGGAACCCGAACAAAGCAAAGGTTGAGGATATATCACTTGGCCACGGCTTTTTGACCACGGTGATTATGGAATTGGAAGGTGCGGTTAAGAACGTTGCCAGTGGCACCCCGCTGACCGCTTCTCAAAAGGCCATTATTGCTGCAGCGCCCTTCCCGCTCTATCAAGCAGTTAATGTTGCAGCGACCTACCCGGACCTTGCCTACGACCTAGTAGTTGGTAACTCGACCATTCTGTCTTACATGATCTCCATTGAGTACATTCGCTATGCCGTCCAGGCAACGGCTAAGACATCGATGACATCATCCGTGCCGGGTGAGATCTTGCGCGAATTCCGCGAGGCCCAGAATGAGCTAGTTGTCGTGACCTCCCAGAAGGCTCAGCAAATTAACCTTATGGCTGAGACTCAGGAAAACATAATGAGCCAGGTTGACAAGATCAACCGCGCCACGTTGCGAAATCTTCATGCCATGGGTCTATCCGGCATGGATTTCGCTCGTGATATGGTTCGGGAGATGGACTGATGAAATGGCTTGTTCCTGCCCTTATAGCTATTGGATTGGTCGCTGTTCCGGGGTTAGCAATCGCAGAGACCATGACGCCTGCAAGTGGTGACACTTGGACATTTTATGGCTATGGCAATGGTTATGCGCTGGCGCAAATACTGGAGGCGATTAAACGCCTGACTGACCCTGACTCAAACCCTGGGTTCAGGAACTTGGCGCTATTCTTGGCGATGGCCGGCTTCCTTGCGATGTGCTTTACGGGAATCCTGGGTGGAAGTCTGCAAAAGGTGGCCATGTATTTTGCCGGCATGATTCTTACTGTCTACATGCTGTTCTCTTTGAAGGTCGATATTCTTATTGAAGACATGGTGTGGGATGGCGTTGGGTCGCCCCAATTCATTCAACGAATTGAAGGCGTTCCGGCAGCCATCGGTCTTCCTGCTGTTGTCATCTCAGAGATAGGGATGTGGGCTACAAACGGCATTGAAACTAACTTCACGACGCCAAACTTCGAAAATCTACGTATTTCAGAGGGGGCTCCCATTGGCATGGCGGCAAGCATGCTGAATGACATGAAGAAGATTCGCCTGACTGATCCGTACCTGCGATCAAGCATTCAAAGTTTCATGAATGACTGTGCGTTGCCGAATATTTTTAGCGGCAAAATATCCCCGGTGACGCTAATTACCTCACAAAATGCATGGGGGGTTTTAGGCAATAACCTGAACCGGGCAGTTTATACCGTCGTTTATGACTCGACCGATCCAAATGGTGGCATGCAGGCTTGCGATGAGGCCTACGCGAGCATTGACAACCGTTTGCAGACTGCAGCTCCCGCGCTATTGAACGGCATGAGGGAAGCTTCCCCGTTCTGGCTTCAGCAGGCAGCAGGTTCAACAGCGCTGGCACAAGCCGCTCTGGATGATTCGTTTCGCTGGGCCTCAGGGGGAAGTGCCGTTCAGGACGCCACAGGGCTTGCCACACAAGCCGCAATCGCAGAAATGTACTCAGGCACCTATGAATACGCAGCAATGGCCACAGGCTCCAACGAGCTGATCTCAGCCTTGAATATGGAACAGGCTCGACGTGCCCAGCAATCTGGATGGTATAGCACAGCTATTCTCTTCCGGGATATGGCGGGCTATTTCTTCGCGATCCTTCAGGCATTCGTGATTGGGCTGGCGCCGATTGTGTTTGCTGCGGTGTTGGTCCCCGGCTTAGGCAAGAAGATGGGCACCTCGTATGCCCAGGTGATGACCTGGCTCATTTTATGGTGGCCAGGGCTCGCTATCGTGAACTACATCATGATGCTCTATTTCCAGGGGCAGACAGCGGGATACCTCGCTGATGGTCTCACCATGGCCAATATGAGCGCAGTCAGCGAGATGTCGGACAAGATGGTGATGGCATCAGGTTTTATGTCCACCTTAGTTCCCGCCATCATGTGGGGGCTAGTATCTGGCAGCGGTTACGCCTTCACCTCTGTCTTGGACAGGGCATCTGGTAGCCAACAAGCGGCGACAGCCGCGAACAACATGTCTACAGGTGCAGCTTCGGCTGGCCAGGTAAGTATGAACAACGCGAACATGAATGCTCACCAAACCTCTCACCGTTATAGCTCTGGGGAAGAAGTATCGGCCCACCATGTAGGGGTTGGAGCTTCTACTGTGACCAGTATGAGCGGCCAAGATATGAACGTGGGCTTACGCCCAGCTGACTTTAGAGCGAACTATTCGGCTTCGCAATCATACTCAGAGGCTACACAGCGCACTCAAGAAGCCAAGGAGTCGTTCTCACAGCAGTCTCAAAGTATGATGACCGATTCCCTTCGAGGTGCTACTCAATACGCCCAAGACAATGGCTATATGCAAGACGGTTCGATTGATTGGTCTCGAATGAGTCAAGACACCCAAGGTCAGAGGTATATGAGTGAATTGGGTGCAACCCGTCAAGTGATGGATCAAACAGGTCTTTCTGAGCGCGAAATAAACGATATGACCATGCACGCAGCAGGTAAGGTGGCAGCTGAAGCAGGTGTTAAAGGCGAGCTTGGGCTTAGCCTTAGCAGTGGCATAAGTGGTTATTACCGAGGCTCGGCGGCTGTTGAGGCCGGAGTGCGTAGGTCCCAGTCGGATCAAGATGCGCGCGAAGAAACCACCAGTGTTGCGCAGGCAGATACTGGAAAGCTCGTTTTTGGTGAAGACGGCACGCTAAGTGTTACAGGACAAGATGGTAGTCGTTACTCCCAGAAGTTTACCGAAGGGGAATCACGTCAGGTTCTTGAAAGCCGTGCCGGTGAAGACCGAGCATCAATGCTCTACGCGGCTTCAAATGATTACCAAGAGGCCGTGCAGGTTCAGCAACGAGCAAGTGAGGAATACACAACTAGCCGTTCAGGCTCGCTTCCTACAGCTGCAAATCCTCACGCTGTAGCTGGCATACAAAGTGATTTTGATGTTGTCCGGAGTAAAGTAGAAGGACAAATGAGTGAAGATGTAAAAGACATTTCCGGCCGAGGGGCCCTTGTCATGGGGACAGTAGGGGCCAACACCGCCGATGTTAATGAAAGGGCAAGTCATGCAGACGCCACTACATCGCCTATTGGTGCTATTGGTGTCAGCGGGCTATCTGCTGATTCGCCTACGCAATTGAATGATATACAAGCCAATGCCCAGGCTCCTGTTGTTCGTCCTGATAGTTACCATGTTATAGACACAGGTGAGAGCTTTACTGTTGCTGATCGCAGGGATCTAGCGGCAGCTGATGCCAGCAACGCTGACGCCATGATCACGGGTGGCGATAGAACGAATATTCAAGTCGGCAATGATATGTTCGTACCCGCGCTTTACACCCAAGATGAGAGTGGTCATGGGCAAGCAATCTATGCAGTCGAGCGAGAAGACGGGCATGCATATTACCAATATGGTGGCGATGGCACTTTTGAGCCGGTTGATGTCGAAGCCCCGCCTAGTCAGTCTCAGATTGACTCCCAGGCCAGAAATGGACCCACCTTGAACGCAACTGAAGCAACGATAACAAGGATACAGGTCCGTTCAGGGGGGTCTTCATCAGATTCATCAAGCAATGAATCGATCCCTTCCCCTGCCCAAGGCGAGGAAATTGATCCTCGGGAATTTATGCTGTCTCGATAAGAGGAGCCATATAGGCAAAGCCCCTGCCAAGGCAGGGGGGTTATGTGTTTCGGATGAGCTGCTTGTAGCGTTTCAGCATAGCTTGTTGTGCTAGGAACAAAGCGATGAAACCCGCCCAGATAAACGGGACAAATTTGCTCAGCCCACTGTTTGAAGTGTACGCGGTGAAGAATAGTAGAAACGCAAATATCACTGCATTAACCGCATAGATAAAGATAACGTTCTGCCTGGCTCTCCACTTAAAAGCCCTGACTACATCTTCTTCATTAGCACCGATCAGTTGGTGCAGCTCATTTGCGACGAAAGAGCCCTGGGATGGCTGAGCGGCATGTTGCCGTGCTGCGATCGCACGTTGGCGGCGAGCTTTGCGATTCTTGTTAGCCATTTCGACCTCCGAACGATCGACGCAATCACCTTGATGTTATCTAATAATACCATACGACGATTTCAAATTACAATAAGAAGCGGCTATTTTCTCATCTTTTCTGCTGGGTCAAAGTATGAGCGCTTATGACATAAGTGGGTAACAAGGTCGATATGGGCATGAATTATCGTCTTGGCAAGCCAAAGAATATATCCCCCGGCGAATTTCAATACCTCTATGGTTCCCTTGGATAAAATATCCATGAGCGGTCTAAAGACTTCCTTTACTCCCGGAAGAATTCCTAAGAGCAACATAGCGAAGATGGCGATTGTTGCCCAAAATAACACTGTAATCATAACTACCACCTAAACAGTTGCTGTAAGAAACTCGTTTAGTCGTTCCTCGAAGTTAAGCGCCTGTTTGTCGGCAGGCATCTTCATCTTGCGTTTTATTACCTTAAATGAAGGAATGTGTTTGGGGTAGTTGATCATTGGCGTTCTCAAATGATACATGCGAGCGCCCATCATCATGACCGCTTGCCCCATATCCATGGCTCTCAATTGATCCGGTGTTACCCTGAACTCCTCAACTTCGCGCCAGCTTTCACCCATGCCGCCGCCATCGGACATGCTGGATTGTGGGGTGGTTCTCAAATACTGCGCACTCTCTCCCTGGTTAGCCGAGACTGAGACAGTACGTTGAAAACGCTTGGTTTTACCTAGTATTTCTGCGGCCTCTTCAGGGCTGTCTTTCGCACCGAACTTGAAGAATATTTTGTTCCATGTGTTCTGTATCACGATGTCTGCAAAGTCTGGCGAGACTCGATTAAGCTGGCTGAAGGACTGGAAGGCTGGAATCAGTGCGATATTGGCCGATCGCGCCTGCTCGAAGAGACGCCCTACCCCTTCCATTACGTAAGCACCCATTTCATCCAGAAGTGCGATGAAATGCTCTGGCCTTTCGCCCTTGGGTAAATCTTGAATGTAGGCAACAGCAGAGCGAATGTCCGAGACGATCATTTTCCCTAGGTTGAGGGCTGCGGTGTCCTTTCCCATCGTCGGAAGCGAGACATAAAGCATGTGGCCCTTACGAATAATCTCGGTAAGCACGATTTCCGGGGCATAAACGTTGAAGACCTTTCCAAACTTACCCTGGGCGAACAGTGCAATCCGGCCTGCCATCCCGCCCAGCGTTTGCTTCATGCGGTTGAGGTCGATTTTTGTCCCTTCCTTGGTACGGGTACGGAACTGATCGAGGAAGATCGATAGCGCCCTCTTCTCAGGCCCTTGAGGAGTCATTCTCTCCAAGTTTTCAAGGGCTCTATCGGACTGCAATAGAATTGATAGATCGCCGAAGTGATATAACTGACCGGAGGCTTGCAGAGCGGCAATGATGACAGTGAGTGCATGATTGGCGGATTGCCTGTAGTGATCGGCGCCTGGATTGTTCTCCGCAGAAGGAATGAGGTTCATCAGCCGCGATGCCACCTCATCAGGATCGCCGTGGAGAACAGGGTTGTAGGTATTGGCGTTATCGGGGTCTGACACGT
>Ga0098039_1000348_pt1 | contig 20204 bp, 5 predicted proteins | sample 6_EtaG_FD_75047 | JGI IMG/M metagenome (GOLD analysis project Ga0098039, IMG submission 75047) | Marine viral communities from the Subarctic Pacific Ocean - 6_ETSP_OMZ_AT15160 metaG | ecosystem: Environmental > Aquatic > Marine > Oceanic | place: Pacific Ocean | collected 2015-01-08 | reverse complement strand
TTTATACGAACTTTAGGTATTAATGTCCTGCATATGCTTGCGGGAGTCGATCCTAATGGAAGCGTCTCTATGGCGGATAAGTTTGCTGGAGCCCTTTATAATCTAATAAACGTAGGAGACTATAAAAAAGCCACCCAATCGGAAATAAAGGAATGTGCAGCCAAATACGATCAATCACGAAATGATTTTACTTGGAAATCAAATCACTCTACAGCCTTTCGTTCTATGGATTCGCGCCTGGTGCCGGTAGCAAAATGTTTTGCCTACCGATGCTTCAAACAGAAAGGGGTGCAGATTAAGTTTAACTCCAGCTATCGTTCTGTTAGCAAGCAGCGTACTCTTCGATTACGTTGGCTAACTGGTGAGAAAGATGCTCATGGAAACATTCTGCAGAAGCTTCAGCCGGCAGCTTCGTGGGCGCCTGTAGCGGAGCATGTTGCAGCTGAGGACACCATACAAAACACCACTTTGGTGGCGGGCCCTGATAACGGGAGCTGGCACCAAGCAAAACTAGCTTTTGATTTTAATCCTTATTTCTCCGACGGAACCGCCCTGACCGGGAGAAGCTCTTCTAAAGCTGAATGGTTCAGCAAGGGGGGCCCCATCGTTCGTATTGGTAAAAGTATCGGCCTTTTTTGGGGGGGCGACTTTAAAACTAACTGGGATCCTATTCATTTTGATATGAGAAGTACTTTGGGTCGCAGTGCCAAGAGCAGCGCTATAGCCACGATAGTGGCAGCTGAAGGAGCAGTTCCGGCTTAATATGGGCGAACCACTTACTTCAGGCGTGAGCACTCCTAGCGAACAGCCCAATCAAGATTTTAGCAGATCTGATCCTCAAACACTACAGGCATATGAGAATCAGCCTCCTTATCTCCAGGCCGAGCAATCAGGGATTGCCTGTGGGCATTCTATAGAACCAGTTCCTATGCTGGCCCGGGCCCCTTGCGATGTTGGGATTGAGAGCTCTCGAAATAGTGCAGTTATTTGTACTGTTGATCGGAAAGGCGGCCTAACCGATGGCTATGGCGGCCGCGGCGCCACTCAGTGTGGCGCGGTAGACATTGTGGCGGGACGAATGGGGCCTTATGTAGCTGCTAGGGATAAAGAGGGAAAACCGATAAAAGTTAATCCTAATTTTAGAGTCGACGCGGCCCGCGTTTATGTGAGTCAAAAATCTGATATTGATGAATATTTTGGGTTAGTTGATGGAAAGGTGGGCAATCCAATTGCGGCATCAGCTGTTGGCATAAAGGCAGACGAAGTAAGAATCGTTGCGCGCGGAGGTATTAAACTTGTAACCGGCACGGATGTTCGCAACTCTCGCGACTATGTTGTGGTGGGAACGGGGGGCATCGATTTAATAGCCGGTAATGAAGAGGATGCTCAACAGCCTCTGGTGAAGGGAGATAGCCTTGTATATGCTCTCGCGGGGGAAGGCATAGGGGCTGACTGGAAGGCGGGAGACAATGCTGGCCTCATAGGAGAGATTGAAAAACTTAGGGAGATAGTTTATTCCTTTTTGATGTATCAGCGTGATTTTAATTGTGCGATGGTAACGCACACCCATAGAACTAAATTTTTTGGTCTCCTGAGCTTACCACCCATTATGGCGTCCCCCATCACTGTTAAATCAATAACACAACAGGTGGCACAAACGGAGTTGTCGATTATAGCTCACCAAACAAGTTTAAGTACCTGGGGCGCTAGCACCGTATCTCCAGTTATGTCTGATACTTATATTAATAGCGCTTACAACACAACCAACTAAGGAACGAACTAAGGAAATGCTAAATAGGCTGTGGTATAATCGACCGGCGAATAAGCCATGGAGAGATGGCGATCGAATTAAAATTCATGTGCGCGGCGACACCCTTGATAAAACCTTAGAACCTTCGGAATATTTCACAACAGCAATTGTTGACAACGCGACGTCAAAGATTTTTGATTTTTACGGGAGAGAAAAATCTATCCTTCCAGGGGAGATTAGCCACGAAGAGCGTCGCTTTGCAGATCGCCCGGGCACAAAGCCCAGTTTATTAATTTCTATAGATCAAACACTTGTCGCAGCTGCTACGCGGATTACTTCTATGAGTGCCCAGAACGTAGCGCTTACAAAGACATACTCTACCAGAAATTTTCGTCAAAGAGTGGAAACAATAGGCCCTCTCTTTAAAGATTATCAAAAGAAATATAAATTTTTTGATGGCTCAGTTTCTCCCGGCATTGATTTTGTGCAGGAGTACAACCGCGTAGCTACGGCCGCCTCCAAGGTAATAGATTATATTGAGTTTAATAACTTGACCTTGCGAACCAAGGAAGACGATGAGATTAGTATTAAGTTTGATGCCGAATATAATATTTTAGGAATAAGTCTCATTCAAAATGCTCAAGAAAAGTTTCTTACAGAGGGGAGCCTTTATTATTTACAAGACTCGCGAGGTCTTACTAACAAGAGAACAAATGAGCTTTTATATAATCTAGGCGCCATTTATTCCGAAAGGAATGCGCCGAGCCCGTGGACGGCATTTTTAAGCAAGTATGTTTCAACTGTTACGGTTGATTTTTTTGGCCGGCCCCGTACTCAAAAATGCTGGAATACAATTCTTGAAAAGCAGGACAAAAACAATCCCGTTGTAGTAACACTTGAACAGATGGCTGATGAAGTAGAATATCTTAACCATCCCAAAAACCAAGAATGTTTAATGAACGAAGCGATCGCTGAAAAAATTAAAAACAATGAAGATATTAAAAAGATAGTCAAAGGGATGCAAGCATTTGAAGACAAGGCCGATATGGTGAGAAACTTTATTGATAAATATGGAATTAACCATTTAATCGAAGCCGCCTTAGAGTGTTTGGCATATCAATCAGGAATTGCTCGGGATGATATGCCAACTCTCCCGGGAGCAAATCCCTTTCGGATGAGGCGCCCCCCTGCTAAAATTAAGCTCCCCAGTATTACGATCCAACTACCGGCAGTAAGCATTGGCGGCGGTATTACAGCCATGATCAAGAAAGCGCTTATGGAAGCCCTGATGAGTGCGCTAATAGGCACCTTACAAGCGCTTGCAGATGTTTTACTAGAACTTTGTTATGGAAAAGGAGACGATATCGGCGAAGCGCTCCCGCTCAATGCCTTAATAGACGATTTTCCTAATCCGGCCGAGAACGCTAAAGAGGGAGGAATACAGGCGGGCTTAGGACAGTGCTATGAAGAATATGCTATAGATCCCGCGGTGGGAGATGAATTTTTAGGCCTCGTCGCTGGAAGTATAACCCCACGTGAAGTTTGCAACTTGGTGAACGATGTTCCATCGCCTGCTGTTTTGCGGATCATAACTAACATAATAGAGTTTACGCCCTCTCTTTCATCCCTTCAGGACGCATTCGATGACGAAGATGACCTAGTGGGGTTCTTTGTTTGTATCGGAAATCTCTTATCGCCAGCTTACTGTGCATCTTTACAACCAATAGACATTACAGAGCTTGATCCCTGCACTATTGAGGAACTTCTAGCGCGCACCATAGATGATGATTTATTTGATGATCTTATAAATGCTTACCGCGATCCCAACTCGTTAGCACCATCTGGTTTCAATCTAAGATGCGGAGGGGGAATTGTACCGCCGCTCACCGATATGCCGGCCTTTAGACATTCTCTGACAACGTTATTTAATACCGTTTTTGAGATCCCAAAGTCCTCATTCGCTTCAGATATTACGGGACTAAAAACGATCTACATGAAACCCGAGCCAGGGTGCAGTGCAAAAAATGCTGATTTTCGAGAAAAACTTAAGGAGATTAAAGAGGGCCAGTCGACCGGTAATGAGGCAAAACCGAATAGCAAGGATATGGAGGCCCTTAAGGGACTCCTCCCTACGGCCCTCCTTCAGCATCCAGGAATAAAAAAAGTTAAGGACTTAATGGACAACGTTGATGAAGTGGCCGGCTGCGAAGGGGTAGGAGTTACTTATGAGATAGCTCGTCAATATAGGGACGAGATGGCCAATATCGATGCAAAAATAGTGTGTCCTTATTTTAACAACGCCGGCCCCGTCCTCGACTCCCACGTTTACGCCGATATGTTTTTCTATTTTATAGAGCCCGGCGTCGGCGTCATATATCTAGCTCCCGGCGCGCCCGCTGGCTCCGGTGAGCTGGGCGGTGCCACTTTGATCACAGGCCCCGCAACAACATCGGCGATCCAATCACAAGTTGACCTTTATGGCGGCACCGACAATGAACAACCGCGCGAAGTGCTAGCTGAACGCTTTTTTAGTAATACATTTGGAGCATATAAATCGCCATTTACTTGGATCCGCGACGAGGCTGCGCGCGGCGACGTCGGAGGAATACCTGTCCTTGCTCTTGGGGCGCCTGCCGGCGCGCCCGGAAGTGGGGAGTCGGACCCTAACACGCCTGCTTTTGATTCTGATCTCATGAAGCAGGCGGCTAAACTCCGCTTGTATTTTGATGCTTATTTATCCTTACTGAACTCGACTGCGTATAACGTTCGAAACTCTAAACTTTTTACTGTTGAAGGATTTAAGAAGCTAGCTTTATTACCTATCCCTTGTGGCAATGGAAGGGTTATTGGAAAAGATCTTTTTGATATCAACACCATTATTAATGAAGGCCTAGAGGAGTTTGCAGACAATTCCTGCTCTGATAGGACTTGTGTTGTTGGCCCTGTCGAAGATTCTCTTATTTTTGCAGCTTCTAACGCATACATTCAAATACTCTTATTAGAACAGCTACTTAAGAATATTTTCATAATCGATGCATATGGTGCTGCGGCTGTCGTTGATAATGCCGCGGTACAACAACAAATTATAAATGAAATATATAGAAGCGCCGAAGCCGGCGACGGCGCCGGCTTTCTCCCAGCATTGATGCAATCAGCAATCATCTATGTTGATAAACAAAGAGAACGATCCGGACCTAGTGTTTCGGGAGAAAACAATCTACTTCCCGATCCGCACGACCCAGAGGAAACTATAGAAATCCCAATGTCGATAATGGAAAGTGCCGACTTATATCGCAGGTATGCCTTGGAATATCTTATTAAGAAGCGCATGAGCAATACGCTACCGGTCTTTAAAGAAGTCTTCACCAAAGACGAGCCTACTTTTGATACTTCATTCATATTAAACGCTTTTCCAACAGTGGACGTGATTGATAAGGGATTCTGGGAAGATCCTCTGGACTTTGAGGTTAGCGGATCGCTCGATGGATCGCTCTTGAGGAAGGACAGCCAGGGCCCTGTAAGGAACTACTCGTTAGTTCAGGATGAGCAAGGCGAGGAGCCCGCTTCTTACAACTACGGCTTAGACCCATGGAATCCATCGCAGACTTTATCAGCCGACGAGGTCGAATATGCTAAGGGTAAAGGTTTATTTACGCGTGAGAAGTTTGTTTCTTTTGACATAAATTACGAGGCTTTAAAGTCCTTACAACAGGCCGACCCGCCACCGACCGCTGGATCCGGAGTGGCGATCGGCAGTGGAAAGGGCGCCCCGGCTACCGAGCACGAATATGGCCTTGAGCTGCGTCAAGCTATTTATAATACCCTTAAGCCGCTTTTGGATATTATTTTGCCACCAGAGGCGGGGCAACTCCCGATGGCAACTAGCTGGCAGGAGTCTCCCGGTAGTTATGAATACTCCCCCGATGGGGATAATATGGTGGTCTCGCCGGCGAAATTTGAAGAGTTTTTAACAGCTTATAGAAACCTTAGCACACAAGAAGTCGGGGAACTGGTTCAGCGCGAGACTGTATTTGCGCGGGATACAGAGCTGTTTGGCGAAATAGATGCAACCTATTCTATGTGGATTCGGGTGGATGATGGCATGGACGGTACCGGTCAGGTCCCGGAGGTTCAGCACGCCCATTCGGCCCGGCAAGGATGGTCGGATCCGAACGACGAAGCGAACGCTCTCGTCGCGAGCCTTCCAGATAGTCCTATTCGTGACTTCTACCCCAGCGCACGAAAGAGGGTGTTGTGGAATGACATGGGTTTAGAGTCCAACTATTCAAAACACTCCTACGTTCCTATAGCAGTTAAAGGACCAATAAGGCGTAAAAACTATGATGCTTTACGATATTGGAATAAGGTGATGCGGTATGGACCAGCTAAGGTAGAGGTCAACAGCGGTATGGCCACGCAGGTGCCCTTCGAGGGCACCACCTACGAGACGACCAGGGTGATCGAACCACGCGCCCCGCTGGGCTCCAGTGGCGCGGACGAAGGCTGGACCAAATCCGAGGTCGGAATGAATCTGGTCTCGGCAAGGCTACCATATTCATGGAACGTCCGCCCCAACGGCGGCTTCGGCACAATGATCAAAGTGGTGAACCCCGAAAACGAAAATAACCCAACAGAATCAGACTGGAGCGACCTGACTGTGTCGAATGCCAGGGGCGTCAGCAACATGCACATAGAAACATCCGGATTAGTTAGGTATTGCGCATGGGAGAATGCGTCGTGGAACTGCCCAGACCCGGCAGACCCCTGGGCGCCAGAGAGTGTCCCAGAAGACGGCGAGTCCGAAATGTGGATTAAAGCCGACGCATCTCAGACTAACCCGACCATCTACGGGGAACAAACAAACAAGGCTCCCGGCGGCCTTCCACCCAGTGTTCGACACAAGCGCGCTATTGGCGGAGCCGCGTATGAAACCGGAAGAAGGCAGCAGTGGGCCATCAACAGTCCAGGGCCCATGAACATGTTCATACCCGAAGCGACCGAGCAAGATGAGGAAGAAAGCGGAATCTACCCCTATGATGACTTAAATGGACGAATTCGCCTGGAGTGGCCCGAATATTATCCCATGGCACGGACACATTATACCGACATACCAACCGCCGGTAACATCGGACGTCCTAATGGGTTTTATACCTATAGAATAAGTAAAACCGATTTATATTATAACGAATGGAATGTAGCAGCATATTTTGGATTTAATTATAAACAGATTTTAGAATGGCTACAGGAGCGCGACCTCGACGAGGAAGCATTGGTGAAATGGTGGACGCGACAAGCAGACGAGCCCGAGGTTCAAGAAATGGTGGACGATATTGGCGCGGCGTACCCGCAGCATGGCATTGTAGGAATGCAAAGGGCCCGGGCATGGGGACATCCTCTAAAATTTCGCAGGAAGCTTGCAATCCCGACAAAAAGCTCCGTCGAGGGCGATGCGTCCCAAGACCGGTCCGGCGGCTGGGGACCCTTACAACCCATCCGGTATTCCAAAGATCTTCCCAAGTGGGACGCTGACGCGATCGGGGCTGACATCGGCTCGTCCGACCAGCTCGCTCAGCTCCAAACATGGGACTTCTATGACCAGCCAGTAGGGGTACAACTCAGCGGCCCTGGTAGTTCGGATTTCTATACACGCACCAATAGCAAGAGCCTGGATGCATATATTGCCGAGGTAGACGGCGCGGCGCCGGTGATAGCTGGTGCCCCTCCCGGTCTGGTTCTTCCTGGAATACCGGTTGCCGAGGAAGATGCTTTTGCACCATATAATTATGACGGGGCGCCCCTTCCCGCACAGGGATACGCCAAAGCTCTTATCAGCGAAGTCTTGGACGACATTATAGGCAATATAAATATTGGGACTCGCATAGCTTACAACAGCCCACTTCAAGATCCCGTCGCCAACGACGGCGAATCCGAGCTACTAAACTCGCTAGCGGTCTTCTTTGATGGTATGTCCGTGAATGAACAAGACCGGCAATTTATATCACAAAAATCTAATTATGTGCTCTGGGAGCCTCCGATAACAACCTCATCCCTGATCGACCCTCGCGACTATTTTTCATTGATCGCGGAGGGCTTATTGCAAGATCCTAACTTTGATGTTAGCACTTTGACCAGAACGACAACTTCTACTTCCGGCTACGTGCTCAATGTCAATACGGGCATTGAAGGGCGCCGAAAGATAGCCGATCACGTAGCTGAGCTGCGCAGCGCGCGCCGCTCCAAACTCTCTGATTTATTTGATATCCATAAGAAAGAGATGGCCCTAGATATAGCGGGCCATCAGCGATATCAAAATCTATTTAATGGCGCGTTTGATACAGAGAAACTGGTGGGGTTTGTATTTCTTTATGGTATTCTGAAAACCGAGGCGCAATCTAGTGACTTTAGGCATCTTTTTGATGATACCAAACAAGCATTGCGCATTGTTATTCGGGCAGCCCTTGCGGGAGATGACTATACCTACGTAGATCCAGAAAGTGTTTCCGACAGCGACGCTGCGCGCAATGCCGCTTTGGGGCTTGCTGCGGCCGCCGGGGGCCCCTTTGTGCAAATGGGCGCCTCGTTTGTGTTAAAGATGCTTATAGAAACTCCGTTGCGTATTTTGAAGGGTCTTGCAGAAATCGTCGATCCTCATGTCATTGTAGGGAATGCCATTAGAAATGTATCCGGACAAGCGCTTAAAATAGCCGATCCGATTTGGGAAACGGCTCAGGGTGTTGCCGGCCCAGTCGCGGCCCTTACGGCACCACAGGTCTCCGAAGCTGATGCGTCAACGGCTGCAGCGCTAGCTGCCGAGATTGGAACAGCTGCGCTGACCATGGACCTTCCAGAGTTTCTCGATGCCGGCATTGAGGAGGCATTTAGTGGCTTACCGCGGCCGATTAGGCCTTCTATATCCGACAAGGGCCTTAATTTAATAGGAACATTACCGTACTTGTTTACACTACCGCCTGGTCCTTTTGGGATTGCATATATTTTGCTAGACCTAATGAATGCAGATTGGGGTACCGATAGTCTCCCAGAGGCAAGTGATGATCAAGAATGTATATTGCCACCTCCGCCACCTCGCCTGCTTCCTCGATCTCGACCCGCCGATGTGGATGATGCAGAGGAAGTCGACATCGATGGGGGAGGAATAGGGTGCGCCCAGCCCAAGAACCCGCCCAAGAGGGCGCCCAAGGTCAACGAGGCCCAAGTCGGAGTCGATACTGCGGAGACCACTACCCCGAGCTCCACAACCGGAGATGGATCCGGCGGTAACGGCTATTAGGAATGTTGCGTTACTTTGAATGGTTAAGACTAGATGGGATAAATGTTTTTTATAACTAATTAAACTGTACAAATGAAGAGGACAGAGTTATGAATGGTTTATCACCCAAATTTCCTTTAAGGTTTGATTATGCCATGGGCCCGTATACACTAAACAAAACGTATAAAGAGATGATTCGTCAAAATCTTAAAAATTTAGTGCTCACGAATCCTGGCGAAAGAGTAATGGATGTTAACTTCGGCGCGGGATTGCGAACATATTTTTTTGAGCCTATGACGAGCACGACGTATTCCCAAATCGCCGCCGATATTAATCAACAAGTGAAGAAATATCTTCCTTTTGTGGGCATTGATAATATTAGTTTTAGCGGCGGAGAGGACATTGATGGAACTGCAAATGTGTTGGGTGTAGAGATAGCGTATACCATCACCCCGCTTCAGGACGACGATTCGTTGGTCATACAATCAAGTGCCGAATCATTTTAAACTGAGGATATAGAATGGCTTCCAACTCTAAAAAGAAGATCACCGCGATAGACTATACGAGTCGCGATTTTGATAGCATTAAAACATCATTGGTAAACTACACCAAGCGATATTATGCCGATAGTTTTAAAGATTTCAATGAGGCTGGCTTCGGCGCATTAGTACTGGATTCGGTTTCTTATATAGGAGATATTCTTTCTTTCTATTTGGATTATCAAGTAAATGAATCATTTTTAGACACGGCGATAGAGTACGACAATGTAGTTCGGATAGCACGCCAGCTGGGCTGGAAGTATACAGATTCCTCAACATCTGTAGGAACAGCCCAGTTTTATGTGACAATCCCCGCGGATTCCAGCGGTACTCCTGATAGCAGCTACTACCCCACTCTGCGAGCAGGGAGTCAGTTTACTACCATCGACGGCAAACTGTTTACTTTAACTGAGGATATATATTTTGGCGCCACAGGCAATGAGATTCTAATCACAACTGTTAATAGCACTACGAACGTGCCTACTCATTTTGCAGTAAAAGCCAAAGGAACAGTAATCTCGGGACGCATCGAGCGAGAAACCAAAACCATTGGAGATTTTCAGAGGTTTTTGCAGATCGAACTTTCATCGCACAATCCGTCCGAGATAATATCAGTATTTGATGCGCAAGGGCATGAATATTTTGAGGTTAACCACTTGGCACAGGAGGTTATTTATAAATCTCTTCGTAATAATAATGCCGACAAATCCTCGGTTCCTTCTATTCTAAAGGCGGTTCCGGCTACGCGTCGATTTGTACTAGAAAAAACCCCAGACTCTGCGTTGCTCCAGTTTGGATACGGCAGCGCCACTCAGCTAACCAACGAAGCCGTTTTGGACCCAAGTAAAATAACTTTAAAACTGCATGGCCGAGATTATTCTACTGCGCGAGAGTTTGATCCCACTAATCTAACGAGTACCGATAAATTTGGCGTTGCTCCGGCTAACACTACATTGACTATTCAATATCGGGTTAATGACGCCGGGGAAGCTAATATTGCTAGTAATACTTTAACAGGGGTCTCCGCTCCCATCATCGAATTCGAAAATCAAGGAAGCCTAGATGCGACTAAAAGGGGCAACGTTATAAGCTCTTTAGAGGCAAATAACGAAGAGCCTATATTGGGAGATGTGTCCCTTCCGTCAGCTGAAGAGATTAAGCAGAGAGTTTTTAGTTATTATGCGACACAAAACAGGGCTGTTACACTGGAAGATTATCAGGCGATTGTCTATGCAATGCCCCCCAGCTACGGAGCCATTAAGAGATGCTCCTTACAGCGCGATTTTGATTCCTTCAAGCGGAATTTAAATCTTTATGTTATTTCGGAAGACAATAATGGATTTTTGACCACAACCAACTCCACCATTAAAAAAAATGTAAAAACATGGCTTTCGCGATATAAGGTTATTAACGATACTATAGATATTTTAAATGCTTACGTAGTTAACTTTGGTATTGAGTTCATCATCGTAGCCGACTATGAAGAAAATAAATACTCAGCACTAGCAGCAGCCAACTCACGCCTACGAAACTTCTTTGCTAACCAGAGCTATGATATAGGCGAAAACCTCTTTATAACGGACATCTATAAAGAACTTCAGCGAGTGCCACACGTGATTGATGTTATAGATGTTAAAATAGTACCTAAAATTGGCGGCATTTACTCACAGGCGAATTTTAGTTTTGAGGACCACTTATCTAACGACGGCCGCTATATCACATGCGATCGTACTGCGGTTTTTGAAATAAAGTATCCCAACAAAGACATACAAGGAAGCATGGTTTAATGGCTATTAAGCGGTATGCCGCCACCAAAGACAACACTATAACTAACGCCTTTAGGGCTTCTCTGCTCGATAGTCAGCGCGGTACCGGCTCTAATATGGGTGCAGCAGATGTTCTAGAAATCTTCTCTATATACGGAGAAGCTTCCAGTTCTAATGGGCTATCTGCCGAACTATCGCGTGCTATTTTGGAGTTTCCAATTTCTACCGTGTCGACTGATAGAATCGCCGGCACTATTCCTGCGAGCGGCAGTGTAACGTGGTACCTAAAGATGTATAATGCACGTCATGCGTTTACGCTACCGCGACAGTTTAATCTGCTGGTCCAGCCAATTGGCAATGCATATACAGCCCCTTCTTGGGAAGAGGGGGTTGGCCTGGATATGGAGGAGTATTTAGACGTAACCTATAATAATAGCGGCTCCAACTGGATTCGCCGCGGCATGGTTGGCGCATGGACACGCGCTGGCGGCGACTTTCTGACCGGCGCCGCGGACCCTTCTTATAATGTATCGTTCCCCAAAGGATATGAAGACTTAGAGGTAGATATAAGTTTTTTGGTCGAGGACTGGCTTCAAAGCGAGACAGGAAGCAGTGGTATTGCCAACTATGGAGTGGGGGTTTATTTAACAGGTAGCCAGGAGTCTTATTTTTCAAGTTCAACAGGGCAGAATACCGGAAGTCAGGGTAGTCTTTTGTTCGATATACAGGGCGCAACCGAATCGTATTATACCAAAAAGTTTTTTTCCAGGTCCTCGGAGTTTTTCTTTAAGCGACCGGTATTAGAAGCCCGCTGGGACTCCCGCATCACCGACGATCGGGGAAGTTTTTATATTAGTAGTTCCCTAGCTCCGGCTGCGGACAATCTTAATAGGATATATTTGTATAACTACGTTAGAGGCCGACTTGTTAATATCCCGGGTGTAGCACAAGGTGAGATATTGGTGAGTTTGTATTCCGGATCTAGTGTGATTAGCGGAGCTAAACTAAATCTCCCGGCCGGCGGAGGTGTCGCCGCGGCAGGCAATACTAACATTACGGGCGGCTGGTACAAGACTGGCATTTATACAGCTTCTTTAGCAGCCACAGGAACGTTGTCGAAGTTTTTTGATGTGTGGTATAGCGGATCCGCGGCAAACCCTGTACATTATTGGACGGGCTCTATAGCCCCCAAGGCCTTAACTGCTTATAATAACGCGCCTACTAATCAATATGTTACCACCATTAGCAATTTAAAGTCCAACTATATGCGTAGCTCCACCGCGCGCTTCCGCACCTTTATTCGTGAGAAAAATTGGTCCCCCACCATTTATACGGTTGCTACCAGCACACTTTCTAATACTTCTTTGCCTAGCGCCTCTTATAAGGTTTTTAGGGTGACGGACGATCTAGCTGTTGTGCCCTATGGAACCGGCAGTGCCTATTCTACGTATCTTTCATATGATGTCTCCGGAAACTATTTTGACCTAGATATAGGAATGCTTGAAGCTGATTACATGTATGGAATTAAGTTTGCTTATTATAATGATTCGATTGGCGACTGGGTAGAACAGCCGGAAGAATTTAAGTTTAGAGTCGAAGAAGGTTAAATATGAGTCTCAAAGATTTATTTGACAAAGTTACTGTTACAAAATCTTTAGCCCGCAAGTCCGCCCAAGAAGTCGGCGCCGACGTAGAGTCGGTTGACTATCTTGAAGCTGACGGTATTCACGAAAAGAGGTTTGTGCCTCGGGTAGATTTTACCGAGCCCAAAAACTTCGCTCGTTATGGTTCTGCCAAAAAATATTACGCTGATGCGATAACCAATATTTATAAAACATATCCCTATGACGGCTCTTTAGCCGAGAGGCTTGCGTGGCAAAACAGCTCTTCATATATAGACCTACACATTCTCGATAATGAATATCCCAGAACTACGGGATATATTAACTTTTCTTATGCAGGGTGGGGCAACACCACGATAAGCGCTGATGGCTATGGTCTTCCGGTTACTAAAGAATATATTAGTTTATACGGCGGTCCGCATATTAAAAGCACAGTGCCTCGTGCCGCGCCGGGGAACATTTGGAATCCAGCACAATCCCGCGCTTCAAATCTAGACTTTGATCTCACCAAGGGCGTATCGGTAGAGTTTTGGCTCAAAAAGCAAGCTTTTGATACGAGCAATACTGAGAAAGAGGTTATTTTCGATCTGTGGAACAATGAAGCAGTTACTTCTATCGATTACGGTCGCCTCCGAATTGAGTTGTCGGGCAATGCAGGAGGAACAGATCCATTTAGGGTGACGCTGTTGTCGGGATCGGGGACCCCAGGGCGCCCTTTGGGATTTACAACTGCTTCAGTAGGAAACTCAGACGTTACAGTCGCCACTGTGTGCGACGATGCGTGGCATCATTATGCATTTACTTTTAAATCTGCTAGCGCGGCAGGGGGTACTGGCGCGATCACCACTAGGTTTTATGTCGATGGCAACCTAAACAAAGAAAACTCCTTCCATACTGGATTACATGGTACGACGGGCGTCGGCTTTCAAGCTGTAAGTGGCGCCCTATCGGCTTATATCGGAGCGCTCCGTACGGACCCCTCTGGATCCGTCGGTGCCCAATACGCCGGCAAGTTGTCAGGATCCCTGGATGAGTTCAGATATTGGAAGACACAACGCTCTTCTAAAGACGTTGGGCGCTATTGGATCAGTCAAGTGGGAGGCGGCACCAATACCGACACCGCCAACACAGACCTAGGCGTTTATTATAAGTTCAACGAGGGGATTGTTGGGACTGCTGCTAAAGACTTAACTATCCTAGATTTTTCGGGGCGCGTTACTAATGGTACGTGGAACCGAGACGCAACCTACAACTCGGCGATAAGAAATACTGGCTCTGCTATTGTCTCTGCTTCGGCAGCGGCTTACGAGTTCTTGGATCCTATCATGTACTCGTCGCATCCCGATGTGGTCGCCTTGAACACCAGATTGGAAACGAGCGGTACCGTTTATGATGCTAATAACAATGCTTCTCTGTTCTCGATGTTCCCGACGTGGATGCAAGAGTCAGATCCAGACGCCGGAAATACCTTACACAACCTAACCCAGATTGTTTCTAGCTATTTTGATTCTCTGCAGCTTCAGATTGAGGCCATGAACAATGTCAAAAACTATGAATATGTAACCGGCTCAACAAAGCCTAATGTTTTCGCCAATCGACTGCTCGCCGACCGGGGCCTCCTGGCGCCGGAGCTGTTTTTAGATGCGGATATCCTGGAACAGCTTGCTGATCGAAGCGAAAACAAGCTTTATCTGAAGCCTCTCAATGATATTAAGAATACCATCTATCAAAACATTTATAATAATCTGATTCACATCTATAAGTCCAAGGGGACCGAAAAGTCATTTCGCAATCTTTTCCGGTGTTTTGGAATTGACGAAGAGCTTATCAAACTAAACCTGTACGGAAACAATATCGAATACCAGTTTCGCGACAATACTACTCTAAGTGAAACGCGAAAGCGCTTGATTGACTTTAATCATACTGATAGAAACTCTGCTTTTGTATTCCAACACTCATCCAGCGCAGATGAATCCAATACGGTAAGTTTTATTACTGGCTCGGCTCAGCTTGCTGCTATATCGGGAAGTTTAGAAAAAGGGTATGCCTTCACCTTAGAGAGTGAAATACTTTTTCCCAAGAAAATTGGCGAGCGGCATGCGCAGTTTAATACGCAAAACTTTACAGACTTATCCTCATCGCTTTTTGGGGTGCACACGGCTTGCCCCGACGCCACAAATGCCACATGGTATTTGAAAGGGGGCGGAACGACCGTCCCCGACCAAACCAACTTTCAGGTGTATGCCGTTCGCGACGAAGTGGGTTCCAGCAATGCCAGATTTGTTTTAACGTCTAGCAATGTCTCTCCCGCCCAGGGGGGATACGTTCCTGAGCTCACGAGCTCTGTTTTTAATCAACTTTATGATAACAGCACTTGGTCGCTTGCTGTTCGTGTCAAGCCCGACTCCTATCCGCAGGCTTCTTATGCTAGCGGTTCTTTGCCTCCCGGCGCAGACGCGGGCTCTAACCCGCTCCCCCACAAGTGGGTTGTTGAACTTTATGGCGCGCAGTATGAAGCCGGCTTGTTGCTGAATGAGTTCTCGGCGAGCACGGGTGTAGCTGGATACCCCGCGAGCCCTTCCATCCACATCACACAAGCTGGCTTTGTGACGGGCTCAAAGAGGGTGTATGTCGGTGCCCATGCAACCAACTTTACTGGTTCGGTTATCACCAAATCCGATGTTAAGATGGCGGCGTGCAGGTACTGGCTTGATTATCTAGACAACGATACGATCAAGGCCCACGCTAAAGACGTGAAAAACTATGGCGCGAAAGCCCCCTATAAGAATGCCTATCTCTTTCAGAGCGGCAGCAAGCACACTAATGCTCGCCCTCGTGCTTTTGAAGTGCCCCAAATTGAAACACTAGCATTAAACTGGGATTTTGAGCAAGTAACCGGATCAAATGCTTCAGGCCAGTTTATAGTAACAGACTTTTCTTCTGGCTCGGCAGCGCTAGGGACATCTTCCTATGGTTTCCTGGGACCCATTCTGAAGGTGCAACATCCTGGCTTGGGTTATAACTTCCCCGTCAGCAGCACTAAGGTTGTAGATGTAGACTACTTGGTTTCTGCAAAACAAACACTTCCTGAAAATCTCTACTCTCAAGATATGATAAGTATTTTGGATGATATCGATGATCTTCAATTTGTGCGCTCCACGAGGCCTATTAATTTCTTCTTTGCTTTAGAAAAAAGCATGTATCAAACCATATCCGAAGAGATGTTGAATATTTTTGGAACAATCAGCGAGTTTGATAATCTTATTGGCGAGCCGGTTAATAAGTATCGCGCAGAATATAAGAATCTAAGCAAGCTGCGCACCCTGTTCTTCCAGCGCGTAGATAACACACCAGATCTTGATAAATATGTTGAGTTTTATAAATGGTTTGATTCTTCGTTGGCAGCGATTGCCGAACAGCTAGTGCCAGCCGGCGCGGATTTTTCGAAGAATATTCGTATAGTTGTGGAGAACACCATATTAGGTCGCGACAAGTATCAACACAAGTTCCCAACTTTAGATATGAAGGTACCAGATCCGTCCGGCCCTATGGTTCCTGTTCTTAATGCAAGCCCTGGTTGGAAGTTTACGCATCGACCCCTTAGCGGCCGCCAGGACACCAATTCACACTGGTGGCTTGAGTTGGCCGAACGAGCTACGGGCAAAGTCTTAGCTACTCCCGATAACGGTGTGAACTTTGGGCGCAGTATGATTCTCAAGGCGCGCAAGTCCATCCGCGATAGAAAGCTGGATACACCCTATCGCATCAACTTTGAAAATCTCGATGAAGCTCGGCGAATAATTCGCGGAGGTATCAATATTCCGCAAGGTTCACGTAGAGATGTGATTTACACAGCAACGTCGCCTGTAGGCCCGCTACGTCCAGGCACCAACATTCCTTCAAATGTCATGTTGATGTTTGCGGAAGACGTAAACAAGGGCAAAGATAGCATTGATGTGCTGAATCCCTCGAAAAAGAAGCGTCTAAGCTTTGAGCTTGATACAGCCATTAACAAGTCAGTCCCGTATACCGTTTTGGATGGTGCGACAGCGGCTCCGTTTAGCCTGTATAGCTCTTCTTACCCTTATCATGCGAGCGGCTATAGCGCTTTAGTGTCTTCTAGCTTTACGGATGGCGTTGAACTGACGAACCTTCACAATGATGTTTATGGGCCACATTATGAGGCACCCGTACAGGGACCATTTACGGAGAAGTTTGTAGGAGGGCGCCAGTATCGCCACGTTGAACTTAATCTAAGCAGTGCTGTAAAGGGAGATGTCAGCACATACAATACTGCAAATGGTCTAGACAACTCCGATACGCGCCCAGAGGGCTTTAAGGTTCTGCTAGGCAAGCTCATAAGCGGAACCACACCGATATCAGGCGCTTTGGGCATTGTAGGACCGCAGTACCCCGAGCCACACTCACCCGCCGTCTCACCTCCGTATCTTTACAATCGTCCTAAAGCCAACCTCTTAAGAGAAGAAACAGCCAAGCGCCCTGTTAATATTAAGAATATTAAGATGACGACCGCCGATCTCAAAGAAAGAATGTCCGGAACAATAATACACAACCGGATAGGCAACTATCAGCATACCTATCAGATAGTTCAGAGCGCCGGGAGAAGTATCAATGATCCGTTCTTCCGAGATCAGTCGTTTGACTTTGCGTTGTATCCTGAGACAGCCCTTGGTAGAACTCGGCGCCCTATGGAGCTACAGAGAGCAACAAGCACAAAATCTGTGTTCTTTGACGGCAGCGATGATTATTTATCCTCGTCAGTAGGTCCATCCGGTTGGGCTGCGAAGATTGGCGGCACTGGGTCGGGCATAAAACCCTTTACTGTTGCGGCATGGGTTAAACCAACCGCTTTAAATAACAGCGACACTATATGGGTTGCAGGAAGGGCAACCTCTACTTACGGCCGGCGCCAGATCGCCGTGTATAACTCTGACGGAAGAATCTTCGTCAGCTTCGCGAGCGCGGGTTGGTATGTCAGATCAGCCGCAGGCGCTCTCGAAACTAACAAGTGGAAACACCTAATCGTATCCCACCCAGGCGGAGATTCAACTGTACCATCAATATATGTCAACGGAGAACTTAGCACCCCTTCAGCAACCGACACCAGCGGCACCCCGGCGGACATTTCCGTCGACGGGGTTACCATTGGTGCATATAACCAGGCCGGCCCGTACGGAGAGTTCGATGGGAACATCACCGATGTAGCTGTTTGGACAAGAGCACTGTCTGCGACGGAGGCTACAATATTATACAACGGCGGAAATCAGCCAGACTTAAGATATGTTTTAAGCGCTGGACTCCTTTCTTGGTGGAGAATGGGCGACACCACCGATGACTCTAATACAACAATTCACGATCAAATGGAATATTCGAATTTAACAGCTGTGAACGGACCCATAATTCAGTCCGATGCTCCGAGCCCCATCGTTGAGAGTTCTCTAAACTTTGCCCTCCCCGAGCGCACCGAAGCCAACTCGAACCATAGCATTTTTGTAAATCGCTTCGGTGCACCCGGCGGCTACGAAGTAGCATCACTTGGTTATATGGATCCGGCTCACGAAGAGAAATCAGTTTATAATGCTCTCCCGTTCCGCAATTTACCAGTGAGAAGCTCCGGAAGTGGCATTTCAGGCAGCATGCGCGTACTTGATCAACTGAACTACAGCCGCGGCCTGCGGACTTTGGATGCGCTGCATTGCGGCCAGTTCGGCATCGATGGACAATATGGTGTGATGCCGCCATGGGGATCGACGTATCCCACAACTCCTTCATGGCAGAAGATTAATCGGAATGCGAAGCAACGATTTACGTATAAGAGCTGGCACGGCGGTACCAACGGCAGCCTTAATCCCCAATTTACTAATGCGCAGCAGTTTACAACAGGTACTGTGTATGACAACGCCAATGTTTCTCATCCTATTCCGCGCAGCACTAAGCAATATGCGTGGGTTAATGCCTCGATGATCAGCGGAGCGGTATTTTTTGGTTACGATGGTCCGGTGCAGTATCCTAGTTCTTCGACCGGTTATATCAACACCGCCTACGCCCAAGCCGTCGATGCGATTGATACCACTGGTTACGCCGCGGCCGGCAACGATGCATCGTTTACGTTCACCATACCCACCAGCGCTGACGGCGAAGGCCTTCCCGCCACTACGATATTGTTGGATGTATCAGCAACAACTAATCCTACCGAAGGAGTTAGTCAGATCGGCATTGGCACGAATAGCCTTACTGATGCCCAGATAGCTGCGCTCATTATTAAAGCTATCAATGGTACTTCCGATAGTAATATAGATTTTGCATCATCGGGCAACGGACAATCCGGATACGATTCTGGCATTACTGCGGCCCAAGGTTCAAGTAATACTCAAATTACACTTACGATGAAAAGCGTAGGCAGTGTTGGCAATATTACTTCTGCACTTGCAAGCGTATCTGGCGTTAATATTATTGATGTCACGGCGTTTACCGGTGGAATAACTAAGGCGTGGCCGGCTACCAAAATGGAGAACTTGCTTATTAGCGCGAGCGATGGAGCAATTGCTTCTGATGGTGGAGATCTTTATTATGCTTATGATATGAAGCCTCTTAATACTGCAGGACTCAGCCCTTGGTATGTTTTCGGGTTTACGGGTCTAAATATAGGCTTATATGAACCGATTACGGCATCTCAAAATTTATTAGGATACCCAGTGTGGCCAGAGGCCGCGGCCCCGGCCAAAGGCATTCCGGCATATATTAACAGAACCGCATATTGGCCCAATCAAGCTGTTTACCCGATGTCTCTCACGTCTTACGGATCGGCATCATTTTTCAACTTCCTTATGCTTAATCGCAATGGGCCCTACGGATGGCCCACGTTCCGACAGATTCAGGCCGGCCCACATTCGCATCCAGTAGTAAGAGCCCAGAGGAGCAAGAACATCCTATCGCTCCGTACGCGCAACAGTACCAACCGTCCGCAGGTTTTCCCGGCTAATGGTAACTCTATCATTCAATACCACGAGGCGCCCATCCAGAGCCTTCACAGGCCCTTAGAGCACACCCTTGTTTCGTTGAACAACACCGAAAAGGTTACCGATGACTCAATCTATCAAGCATTAACCTATAAGAGCTCTTATGGTAATAAGATTGACTACTTCACTAACATTCAGTTGAATAATAAGCTGAATTTACAATATCAGACGAGAAGGTCCGATCTCTATGCTAATCGTCTCAATGCAATTCTGCTTAAAG
>Ga0098039_1000345_pt1 | contig 20280 bp, 21 predicted proteins | sample 6_EtaG_FD_75047 | JGI IMG/M metagenome (GOLD analysis project Ga0098039, IMG submission 75047) | Marine viral communities from the Subarctic Pacific Ocean - 6_ETSP_OMZ_AT15160 metaG | ecosystem: Environmental > Aquatic > Marine > Oceanic | place: Pacific Ocean | collected 2015-01-08 | reverse complement strand
TGAATCGAGTTCAGCATCGTCGCCTCAGTTCTGGGAAACGAGAGATTGAACTCACGCCAACCCACGCCGGTATCACTCCACTTCTGCCGGTTGATCCCGTAGATGTTGCGGTCGCTGCGCTTCTTGGTGACGGTGAAATCGTCCAGGGAGGAGGGCGAGATATCCAGATACGGGCCGCCCCAGATCCTGCCGATCTTGATTATGCCGTCGTCGTTGTTGGGGTCGTTGATGGTGAACTTCACGTACTGACGTTTCACTTTTGTGAACATTTTCAGGATGGTTTCGTCGTCCCAGGTCAGAACTTCCTGGATGATAGAGCTGCCGCTGCCGTCGGTGTAATTCCACTCATCCCAGTCGTTGAGTTCAACCTTGATTGCGGCATCCTCCGATATGTTGTGGCCCATGATCGCCACGGTGTCGAGGTTGAACTGGTTCTGGGAGTCTTGAGCAAAGACGAGTTGTCGATTGGCGAGAGCGGTGTCGAGTTGGGCTGTCGTGGTTATAGTTTCCGCCGTTGCAAAATTGCCGCCGTAAATTCTGAGAAACCTAAAAATGGCGTCCGCCCGATTATCGCCGGCGAACGTCCCTTGTTCGAGGGTGGTGAACGTGCTCGCGGAAAGTATATCGTTCGCCGCCGACCACGCCGAATCGACTGCCACCCCGTTCAGGTACAGCGTGCTTGCATCCGCATCACTGACCGAAAGGTTCAGGTCCGCCGTGATACGATTGTATACATTCAGCGTGGCCGCGTCCATCGCCCCGGTTGAAAGCGTTCTTTGCGCCCCTCCATCTTTCCACGTCACATTAAATGTGTCCGTCGTAAATATGTATTCGAGATACAAATGTTGCGCCACGGAGGTGTACCAACTCCATATCCCTTCTTCAGCCACTAAATCAAACGGCGAAAATAGCTTGAACTCGCAATCTACGATGAATTTACCGGACGGAGGCACGCGGGTTGCATGCGTCGTTGCCACTGCGGCCCTCGTAGTCTCCACATACGGCACGGGGTAGGTGTTGTCGATGACCATGGGCGCTGAGAAAATCGTAGACATGTTGGCGTTGCTATCTTTGTCAGGGAAAAGCCACGTCTGTACGTTGTTGCCCACAGAACTGGCTGCGCCCTTCGCAAACACTCTGACAGTTCTGTCGTCGATCCATACGGGAGCCATTGCCTCCGTCCCAATGTTATACGCAAGGGACTTGTCAGTAAAATCAATGTCCAGGTTAACAAGGACCTCTGCCTCCGAGGCATCCCACAAAAAGATTTTACAGTCGTCCGAGTCCGAATATCTAGCAACAATCGATATCACCTGTTGCCCAGTTGCCGTGACCGATACTGTATTATATAGATATGCGGTTCCGGTGCCATTGCCCGAAGTCATTTTGTATGCTGGCACGCCAAGAATAGATGTCGCCGTTGCTCTTGATCCGGGGGCGCCTCCACCAAGAGCCCAGTCCCCGCTGGTCATGTTCTCGGGATCGTTCACCAAATTAGTCGCCGCAGATCCAGTCACCAGCCCAATATTCCCGCCCACAATCGTGTCCGCAGAAGCAGCGAATATAATGGTCTGGTCCGTCGCAGCAGTCGTCCGCCATTGGGTCGTCAGCCGCTGGTCCTGCACCATCGTCGCTTCATACATCGTGGTCTCGGTCGAGGGCGTGATCGACGCCGCGTTATCAAACAGATTCGAATACGCTATTCTCATGTCACTGCTCCCGAGTCGATCAGCACCGTGCGGTTGCGCGTTGCCGGGAATATTTTCTTCAAAATGGGCTGGCTGTCGATGTTAACGCTCAAATGGATGTCTCCCTCCATGTCGCTATCGCCGGCCGCTACCGCTCCCGGCATCTGGGACAGGATATCACCCAAACGGTCGAGTGGGAATATGACCTCGGGCACGCCGCCCTCGGCTACTCGTGAAAGCGTGCCTCCGGGGATGGGCATTACCACGCCACCTTGAGCGAACGATGGTATCTTGGGCAAGGGCTGCGCGTTTATGGCTGCGATCTGGGCGACTCCCATGGCGGCTGCGATGCCGGCTGGAATCAATCCTATAGGCATGCCGTAGTCGAGGATCGCTTTTGCGATAGACGCGGCAGTGCTTGCCACCACGCTGAAAATGTCTGCGTCCTTTTTTTGCTTCGCGAGTGCAAGCTGTATTTTCGCGGAGTCGATAGCAGACTTCTGTTCTAGCTCTTTCCTTGCATCCGCGCCCTCTTCGTCAAGGCGTAGCCTTTCCGCCGCCGCCTCTTCCCGGAGCAAAAACTCTTCCTGCTCTTCCTCATCCAGAAGGTCGAATCGCTCCTGGGCCTTTTCCGCCAGAAATTCATTGTATTTTTCCTCGGCCTCGCTGAGCACCGCGAACTTTTCATCAGATGCGACGATATCCCTCTCCAGGGCTTCGTCAATTATCGCCTGCTCTTCGTCGGCTCTTTTCTGGGCGAGTTGGACTCCCAACGTAACGTAAGAATTGATGGCTTGGTTCGCCATTCCTATGACAGCCTGGGCCGTAAGCTCGGCATACTCTTCGGCTTCTTCGGCTGTTGCTTTTTTGTCTTCGGCGGCTTGGTCCTCGATTTTTTTGATTTGTCCTTGCGCCCATCGCCATGTCTCGATCCAGGCGACCCCCGCTTTAAAGTACGCCTTAGCCTGCGCTTCTATGGCCTCGATCTGCCTCTCGGTATCTGATAGCTGTTGCGTGGCAAAATCCGCCCGGATGCCAGCATTGATGTTCTCTTGGGCGACAAGGTCGTCTTGCTTTTGCTGCCGTTCTATCTTTTCTTCTGCCTGGAGCAACAACTCTTCATTGTTGGCAATCTGCAAAAGCATCTCTTCGTTCAGGTTCCCGTGCTCTCGTAGTATCTCCTGTATCCCAGGCCCCTCCACGGTGAAAGCCCGCTCTCTGATCAAGTCCGTGATTTCCCTTATCAAAAGCTTTTGCTTTTCTCTCGCGGCATTAAATTTTTCCCCGGTTTCCAGAGAAAGCTTCTCCTGTTCGTCTATTGCTTTCACGCCCTCGCGTATTCTGTTTTGCGCTTGCACGCGAGCTTCGAAGTCCGTAAGATCGCTGCCACCGCCAGCCCGAGACTGTTTTTCCAAAGCAGCGATCTGGTTGTCTATGGCCTCGATAGTTGCATTTATCGCGTCCGTGCGAGCTTCCTCCATCTCCCACATTTTACGGGCGACGAGTCGAGATCTTTCTGTCTGCAAGGCTTCTATGCGTTCGGCTATCGTAAGTTTATCAAACCCATCCGTCAGATGACCGAGCGCGATATTGAGCTTGCCGACTTCTACCCCATAGCGGTCTACCTCTACGGCACCCTCCGCAAACGCTTCGTTGAGTTCTTCTTGGGCAGCTTTCTGTCGCTTGGTGTGGATCACCAATGCGGCGATGCCTCCTGCGAGCAACGCCACCGCCCCAATGACGAGTCCGACGATCGTGGTCTTGGTCGCAATATCCATCGCCTGGATCGCCGCGATGGTACTGATAATTGCTGCCCGAAGGGCTTGGAAGGCCGTAATCATCTGTGCTATGACGATGAGTGCGGGGCCAAAGATTGCGGCGAACCCAAACACCGTGAGTAAAAATCTTTTCTGGCTTTCGTCCAATTCGTTGAGTCGGGTAAGCAGATTGTTTACGGCTTCTAAAGCTTTCTGCACAGCGGGGATCATGAGTTCGCCAAATGCCACCGCTGTATCTTCCAGGTTAGCCCTGGTGATCTTGAGCTGGTTCGCCGCGCTGTCGGACGTGCGATCGAAGTCGCCCATGGCATCGCCGGACTGTTTGGTCGCTAGTTCTAACGTGACCTGGGCGCGGGCCAACAATCGAGCCTGTCCAGTGAGATCAGTCATCCCCTTTTCGAGCAATGCCGTTTTGACATCGGCCTCAGATATCTTAATGCCCAGAGATGTTAGCGCCTCGCGTTCTCCGAGCATAGCCCGAGTCAGAATCTGAGAGGCTCTGGCACCCCCGCCCTGCAGATTGTTGTAACTCGCGAGGTCGACAGCAAGTTCTTGAACGCTCAAGGACAATCCCAGCGCCTGGGTCTCGGTTGCCCCGAAACCCTTGAGCAGATCCCCGGTGCCGGCGAGAAGCCTCTGCGCTGCCGTGTTCGACAACCCGTAGCCCTTGGCGAGATCCTTGGCAGTTTGATCGGCTTCTTTGCGGATGCTCTTGAACGCGGTCCCGAACTTGGCCGCGGTTTCCTCGGCATCGATGGCGAACTTGACCGCCGCCACCCCCATGCCCACCAACGGCAACGTCACGAACTTGGTCAGCGACTTCCCGGCCTTGAGTGCTTTCTTTGCGAAGTTATCGAGCTTTTTTTCGGACTTATCTATGGAACTATCGAACTGGGCGTTGTCTCCAATAATCCTGACGACCATGTCGCCCAGGCTATTCTGTGCAGGCATCAAACGTCTCCGTATTTCTCGCGGTATTGGGCTTTGGCGTTGTCGCTACGGTCCAGAGCATCACGCGTTTCCTGGTCCTGTTTCAAGACTCGGGCCTCATCTCTTGCAGCTTTGATTTGTTGGTAGTTGGAAACGGGTTTGCCCCCGCCGGCGGGCGCGTCTTTGTCGCCGCCATATTTCATTTCGATGGCGAGATTGTGATACAGGACGATCTGCCCGATTGACATCTGCCACAAAAGATACTCCTTGGTTGCCCAGGGAAAGAGCAGTGCCATGCTGACGAATAACCGGCCAAGTTGGAGGGCCTTGCCTTCATCTCCCCCCTGACCGTCCTTCAGTTTCCCTGGTACGCCTCGGCACCCGCATACGAACGCTGTAGGGTTTCGGTGATTAGCGTAGATAGACTATTGATCTGGGCTGGATCGGTATTGGCCTTGAACCACGCCAAAGTCATGTCCGGGTGCTGATTTTCACAGAACGTAGCACACAACTCGAGGGTGAGGCCAAAAACTTCATTGGTGACCTCCCCCCCCTTTTGTGCTTCTTCCATGTCGAACCCGTAGATCTTTCGCACCAGTTCGTCGACCTTGAACGTGATAGCGCACGGGACGAAGGAAACGTCTATCTCCTTGCCCGCAAGCACTACTTTCTTCGGCGGGGGCCGAAGGATATCGAGGTCGACTACTTCGCTCATCTGATCTCCTATGATTCGTCGTGGGTGATTTTATACAGCTGACGTCCTACTGTCAGAGAACCATCAATTTCAGCCGTCAAAGACGCAGCCATGACCATTATGGGATCGGTGTCGTTGTCGGACTTGAACGCAAATCCGGGTCCAGCGTCCAGAGTAGCTTTGTACACGGTGAGAATGGTCTGCACCGTGTTTCCAGCGGCATTGCGCCGGGTATTGGTGAACCTCCACGCCCTCGGAGCTATGAGCGTGCTCGCCAGCCCTCCTGCGTGGATGGTCGCCACCGAGCTCGTGGTGGTCGAGGTAAACAAGCCGCCGTGCATAACCGCCAAAACCGAAGAATCGTACTCGATCATTTCGAAATCGACGGTCACGGTTTCCGAGGCCAGGCCCGTGATAGGATCCGGCGCATTGCCGGCCTGGGTATCGTACATTTCCGGGACGTGGTTGAAGCTGTTGAGAATCCCGGCTCCGACATTTATGAAGGTGGCGGCGACTGACGCGGCGACCTCTACAGTGCAGTTCCCGAGGACGAGCTTATCGCTGGCCACGGTTGAATTCTGGTAAATAGGCATTTATGCCCTCCTAACTAACCGTCGAAGACGGGTAAACCATCGTGATCTGAACCGGCGCATTGTACATCGAACCCCTAGGTTCGGGAATCAACGGCACCGGTGCCGACTGGAACGCTCTACCTATGGAGAAGGAGCCCTGCGTCCCGTAAATGCCAGTAGAGGACGTGCCGTGGAAAAGATCCACGACGACCCGCGCCAGGTCCATTGTCCGCGCCAGGGTCGTTCCCCTACATCCTATTTGATAGTCCTGCGACTCGATTCCGGTGAACCGCCGGGGCAGTCCTATCTCGAAAAAAGCGATGTTGTCCATGGTCGCGCTTTTCGGAACATACGCGTGATACACCCGCCTGCCCACGATAGCCGTTACCGCTGTCGTCGCCTTCAAAAGTGCCAATACGGCCGCGTATGGTTTCATCGCCTTACAAAATCCTTGAACTCGGCCTTCCCGTTCTTGAGAAAGATCGTCAGCGCATCGCCTCTGGCAATCGCCAGGGCTGGACGGAGAAACGGCTGTGCCGCGTTTCGTATAGTACCAAACTCTATATATGGCCCGTAAAACACCGGCGTACCCACAAATACTTCGTTGCCAGTGTTCGGTGCCTGGATCTTGTCTCCGGGCTGGGCACCTTTGCCCTCGGGCGAAGTGCCGTGACTCATGGCCTGGGTGGTGATGCTGGCCGCGAGCCTGCCCGTGTCTATGGGCGGCAGCAACTTAGCCAGCCCCTCCACCACGAGACCGACCTCAAACATGGTCTTGCCCGTCACGCGTCGGCCCTTGAACTTGACCTCTCGGCCTCGCCATGCCTGCTCCACGTCCGTTTTATAACTCATCTCCGGTACATCCCAAACGTGGGTGTCGTGTACGGCAAAAGAGATCTCAGCAATTCCAGCGGATACCCGTACTCTCCGTAGCCTTCCGCTGATGGCGTATCCGACCACGTCCCACGCTCTTGATAGTCGTACTGGATCAGTGATGAGACGATGGGCTTGATGTCGTTGGGCCAGTTGACTACCGCAAAGGTAATCGTTGCCCCCGTGACTTCGGCGACGAACTCATGCGTGCCCGCCACGGCTCCCGCAAACGAGTACGCAGAAAGTATCGTCAGCGTCGAGGTCGACACCGAATCCACCTCGTAGTACCCGTCGTTTAGGTACGACCCCGCGATTATGATGTCCTGCGCCCCCGCAAACTGCGCCGAGGCGAAGTCTGATGCCCGGGCGGTCACGGTCTTGGCCGTTGCCGCGAAAGTCGCGCTCACCGCCGGCAGGATGTATAGCAATGGGTCCGCTGCCGGGCCGTAGAAGTAGCCACGCCCAGACATTCTCCGGGATGTGGCGTAACTGAAGGTCTGGCGTGCGAATCGCGTTCTCGGCTCAAAGTTCCGGTACCCGACGTCCCTCATGGACTGCGCGGTAAAATCGTTGTTGGCCAGAATGCGCAGCCTTTCGGTAACCACCGGGATCAAGTTCGAGATGGCGGTATTGAAATCGTCGTCATCTATTTGGAGGAATCCCTTGACCTCGGCCAGCGTTACTATGGGCATTCAAACATCCTCGGTTTTGCCTTGGACTTGGGCGTAAAACTCTGTCAGCCCTGACAATTAGTACGGAGTCAAGTCTCCGACGTCAACGGTTACCGTTCCCGCTGCGGCGATGGTGAGGACCACCGTACCCGAGGTGCTTTTCAGCCTCGCGGAATCCCAGGACGCGCCTATGTACTGCGATTCCGCTGTACCCAAAGTCACGGCCAAATCGCCTTGGCCCGCAGCTACCATCGGATCAGCACTCTTGGAGAAAGTCAGAATAGTCGACGCGGTCGTCGAATCGTTCTGGCACCGGAAGAATGTCCGGGACATATCGCCGACCGATACGGTGATCGTTCCCGCCGTGGTGGCGGACGAAGTGTTTTCCGCAACACCGGCCTCAATTACTGTCACTGCCGTCAATACTACAGCTGCCATTGTCGTGCCCCCTTAATTAGCCGTCTCGTTGTTGTACGAAACGGCGAGCATATCGGGACGAACGACCTTGCCACCGTAGACCACCAAGCCGTCGACATTGGTTGCCCGCTGTTTCTCGGCCTCGCGTATTCTGATGGGTCCAGAAATCGCTGTCGCGAATGCTATCGCTTCCCGTCCAGAACTGGCCATGAGCGTGTGCGCCGTACCACCGATCTGGGTGACGTTGTTGGACGTGAACACTCGCTGGAATCCAGCTACCGGTCCCACGTACCCGTCGCGGAAGATGTCCCGGTTAAGGTTCAACCCAGCCGTAATACCGGCCAACCCCAATTTGGTGATAACCCAAGGCGGCACGATTATCCATCGGTCTTGCTTGGGTATGTTGGCCTCATCCATTACCTCGCCAAACTCCAGCAAGTGCTGGTAGATGCTGCCCGAAGACGATGCCTTCGGCGAAGCCGCGGACCCGTAGGTATTACCTGCGTCGGCGTATTTGGCTGAAATGAATTGGTCTATACCGTCGGCGATCTTATATGAACCGCGATCGACGCCGGCCCCTATGAGATCGTTCTGTACGAAAACACTGTCGGTGTCATCGACGATAAAGCCAAAATACTTTTGCTGGTCGATAACCATTGAAAGTTGGGCGTCATCAAGAGTCTCGAAACTCATGTCTGTCCCCGCGACGTAATCGCTTACTGCGACCTCGCCGATCTGGGAGATCTTGACCGTTCCTCCGATCCTGGCCTCACCCTCATACGTGGTGTTGGCTACGTCGGAATATACAAGAGACTTCTTGAGGGCCACCTGCAAACGTCTGTGCCAGATTATCTGGCGCAGATTAGCATAATTTGCCATGCATAAGCTCCTCTGTTACTGTCGTGATCCAATGGCAGATAAGGATCTAGTCACCTTTTCCCAGTTGTCTTCCTGTTCCTTGGCTGACATTTGCTCGAGTTGCTCGGCGGTGTATGTATCTCCACCCTCGTCCGGCGGTACTATCGGCGTCCGGGAGTTGTCCTTCAACCATCCGTCCTTGCTCGTCTGTAAGAAATCAGCAAATGCCTTTTGAATTGTGGCAATGTTCGCAGCGGTCGTTTCAGCGTCCGACCCGATTGCGATAGGCACCATTTCCAAAGGTATCTTGGTTTCCGTAAACTTTCTCAGGGCATCGCCGCGCTTTTCCGCAACGAAAGTCCTGCGATCGCTTTCGGCGACCTTGATTTCTAAAGACTTGATCCGTTTCTCGGCATCGGTTTCATCGGGATTCTCTTTGGCGTATCGTTCCTGGTACACTTTGTCCAGGTTGTTTTTTTGCCAGGATTCCAAGCCCTGCGACATCCGCGTATCGATGACCTTTCTCAGATCTTCATTCCCCGCGAGTAATTCATTGAATCCCTCACCGGTGATGCCCTTTAGCGGGTCCTCATGTGTCGACAGCTCTGAAATCAGGGTGTCGAGATCTCCATGAGTCTCCTCCGGGACCAGACCTTTCAAATCTTCTACCGTAATTGGCATATGCTACCTCTGGGGCCGTACTCTGCCGGCCACATTTGTAAATGTATTAACAAACATAGTGCGAGAATGGAAAGGGGTCAAGTACTAACAATAGTCGCCTCCAGGCCCATTTTCTTCAGCGACGCCACAAATTCCTCTGGACTCGGGACTTTTCCCTCTTGCCAATCGCTATAAGTAGTGTATGGAATCAGGCCGCCTTCCCGCGTTCTTCTCAGGGCCGGAGCGTAATCATCGACTTGTTTTCGCAGTCGGCATCGGCAGTTTATTGCTTGGCCTGCGGACAACGTGGGCGCGACAGGGTGCGGTGCCCGCTCTCCGTTCGGCAATGTAAAAAGCCCGTCGGGTTCGCGTTCCACACCATCCATGACGCGGTGGTTTATCCCGGCTCGTGCCTGGGCCGCAGTGGTTGGTCGTGTCCGACTATCAAGAGTTGCGTCCCAAATCACCGGCCCTTGGATTCCGTTATCGTCTGCCCGAGTATATATATCGTCAATGCCTGCGTTCTGAGCACGCTGACCCTCCGTCCGGGCTATCCTCATCGCCTCGAAAGCGTTGCTGTTCATTGCCGCCCGTATATTTCGGGCCATCTGTGGGTAGCTACTGCCCTGGAGCAGTCCCTGAGAGATCGAACCCCGGATACGGTTCCGGGTCAACGTAGCCAGCGTATCCTTGGCGATCTTGTCCATTTGGTTAGTCGACACGGCCAGGAGAGCATCTCTCTGCACCGGCCCCCACGACAACGCAACCCCGGTATTCTGATCGAAGGCCCAGGCATACCGGAAATAACTCTCGTTGTACATCTCAGGTGCCAAACGGGCGAGTTCGCTCACGACTATGCCGTTGCTCTCCTTCATTATCCCGGCGATCTGCTTTTCCAGAGTGTTGAATCTGTTATATTTGGTCATCTCGGCGAGAGAGAGCGTACCGTCGGGAGCTGCGAGCTTCTCGTATAGCTTGCCCATGTCGTTGCGGATCTTTTTCAGTGCTGCGGCATATTCCCGCAAGATCCTACGTTCGGTCTGGCTTTGCAGCTTTTCCAGCGCCCTCTGAACCTGGGCGTCGAGGTCAGCCCAGGTCCGACTCGGCATTTTCCAGCGCCTGATCTATCGTTCCAGTCTCGGGCCGTTCCTCTCGAAACCTCTCGGCCAATTCCTTCGGGTTCTCGATGAATGACATGAGGCCGTAGATGGTCTCCAGCGGCAACACGCCGATGCCCTTGACCAAGGTATCGATTTCCATGTCGATGTCTTTGGGAAACTTGCGGGTGAAGACGTATTCGAGCGTCATCGGGTCTATTTGCACACGACCGTTCTCTGACCAGAAAAGCGTGAGCAGACGGTCCTGCTCGCGGTAGCCTTTGGTGAACTTGCGCTCGGTGACCTGGGCCGACATCTCCATACGCAGGAGCGCGATCTGCCAGCCGATGACGCGCATATCGCCACCCCTGTCCTGGGACAGGTCGATGCTCTTCGAGAAACTATAGATGTTGCGGCGGATCTCGGCCATGATGGTCTCGACAAACCCGGCGGCACCTCCCAGATTCTTGCCCACAAAACCGACATCGCCGCCCTCAGGCACGGGTATGACGCCGGTCTGCTCCATCTGGGCTTCCAGTTCTGAGGTCAGATTCATGCCCATGCCCCGCATCCACATATAGGCCATCCGCAATTGCTCGACCTCAGAGGTGGAGCTCGAAATTATATCGTCGTATGCGTCTATCAGGGACAGCGCTTTCTGGGGTTCGGCCAGTCCTTCTTTGTTGTTGGGGAACTCGATCACGGGCACGCCCTGGAATAGATGGGGCTGTTGGCCTTGCCCGGCGAAGTCTCCGGTGCGCGGCTGGTTGGTGTCGACAACGAATTGGCCGTCGCCGTCCTCCCGGTAGTAGGTAATCATCTGGTCGTCGTACCATTCCACCAGGGTCCGCGTTTCCATGGCATCGCCTTCTTTGCTCTGGATGGTGAAATATCGCATGGCAAACTCGGGCATCAGCATGCTCGCATCGTAGTAGACCACGGTTTCCCACGGGTCCAGGTTCATCATCTTCGCCTCGCCGGCGCGAACGAAGAGCAGGCGATAGGCCTTGCCCGTCATCGCAGACAATTTCACGAGCTCGCTATTTTGATCTGTCGAGTTTTCTGTCTTGCCAAAAACCCGGAGGAAATCCATCTGCGCGTCGCGTCCAGCCGTGTCCTTATCGACCTCGATGATTATGGCGTTGCCCATGTACCCGGTTTTCAGGTCAACGATATCGCCGTAAAAATCGTTGAGCAGAAACTCTTTGGCTTTTTCCCAATTCTCATAGTGCTTCGTCATCACGGGGACGCCTTCCTCGCTTTGCTTGTAGCGTTCGTAGAGCTCTTTCTGCTCCCCGCCCTCCCGGAGTTTATGCTCGGTAATGAGATCCTTCAACATATCTGAAATAACGGCCTGGTCCTGGGACTGGAGGAATCGGATGATATCGTCTGTATTTTGTGGCATGTTACCTCCGCGGCCTGTAGCCTCTGAATCCTTCACTGATCTTGGGTGCGCTACTGAAATCTAATTCGGTGATAATGTATCTTAAGACATCGGGGCCGTCATCGTCTACTTTCAACGGTTCCTCGCGGTAGGGCTTGCCCTCTTCAAAAGGCAGCCATCGGTACACGCCAATTTGGCGAATAAGCTCTTTGCATGTATTAAATATCACAACACGTGGTCGGTTGTCTATCTGGTCAACCATACGCTGGGCGACGAGATCGAGGCCGAGCTTCACACTCTTGTTGGCCCGTTTTGTCGATATATCGTATTGGTCGTACTCGATACGCTCCTGCGCGTCGTGGTCGGAGACCGTCCAGAGATACTTTTCCTCGCCAGATAACGCCTTGATTTTCGCGGCGTGGTCCTTGATTAGCGTGTTCGTTTTGAAGTACTCGCGGTAGATGTAGAGCCTGCCATCGGGATCGACTGCGCCCCAGAGCATGACGAAGGGGTGGATGGTGCCGAAGTCTATCCCGCGCACGCGCTGCCAGTCCTTGGGAATCTCGAATGGCTTGCACGTGTGCTTGTCGCGGTGGAAACCCTCGTAAATGATACCCTCAGCGGCCACCCACAGACCCTTGATACGTCGATCGTACCACATGCCCTCGGGTGTCGTGCGCTTGACGTTCTCGATATATTCCTCGGATAAGAAGGTATTGTCTTCCAGCCCGAAATGGAACGACTTCATCACGACCTTGCCCGCGCTGTTCTTGAGCCCGGATTGGTCGATGAAATCGGTCTTCACGTGATGATAGGGGTGGTCGGGGTTGGTATCCCACAAAATACGTGCGCCGTCTCCCGAGCAGCGGTTAAACGCCTCGATAATGGTGTTCGGGTGCTGGTTAGTGACTTCATTGCCGTACCAGCCAAAACCAGTCATTCCCGTCATGGTCTTGTACGAGGTCTCGGAATCCGCACCAAAGCAGTTCATTTTGTGCTTGCCCAGGTCAAATCTGCCGTACTGATCGAGCCTTATATTACGGCCCAACAGGTCTTGCAACGGAGATACGATATTACGTTCCAAACTGCCGAGAGTCCGGGCCGTGATTATAAAATCTCGCGACGGAGAAGGAAGACCCCCCACGATCTGCACTGCCCAAATAAAGTTGTTTATGTACGTTTTGCCAGAGCGCACCGCTCCCTGTGAAATCAGATGATATGGTTTTACGTTGTAGCTGTAAGCCAGTACCTGACGTTGCTTACTCGTCAGTGATAGGTTCTGGATTCCTTGCAAAGTATTCTGCCAATCCGTCGTTGATTTGTGCGAGTTGTCCATCGACAACGTGCTCGATTTGCTGTTTTTGCCGCCATATCTCTGGACGACGATTATTAAGAGTGTATATGCATGCCGTGGTATTCCCTGGCATGTGTTTGTGATAAATAGTCGTGACCATCATTTTTCCGTTAACGAGATTTTCAACGGATTCTTCGTAGTCGTAGCCCAGAGCTCGCTGAAATAGCGCCGATTCCACCTTGTCGTCTATTTCGTTCTTGCCCTTATTCAGCGCCTCGGCAAACTCTGGATGCTTCTGCTTCCAGAGGTGGAATGTCGATTCCGCAACCCCTATCTTTGCCGCCATCTCTTTGTCGACGATGCCCTTGCGGGACATGTACTCGGCGGCCAGAGGCCACCCCTTGTTGTATTTCGTGGGCCGTCCCGTCTTCTTTGGCGCTTTCGTCTTCACTTTTGCCATGCCAAGAGTATAAGGCGAGCGCCGGGGGTTTTCAAGCGGGGGATTCGTCCACAAACAATGGCATATCGACCTCTTTCAGTTTCCTCTCCGCGTCTTTCAGATTTTCTACCGCTACATTGTAATATGACGGCTTTAGCTCGATTCCTACAAACTTCCTGTTAAGCTTTACCGCCTGATATCCCTCCGAACCTATGCCGACAAACGGAGAGAACATCAAGTCACCGGGAGCACTCCAAAGCTTGATCGCTCGCTCGATCACGCCAAGCTGCAACGGGCATAGATGCTTTTCGTCGTCTTCATCTTTGGTCCCGCGCACCCTCAATACATCAGTTTCAAGTATCCCGTCCGTCGCCTGGTGCCGTGACGGGTAATTATGCTGTGGCGGCCCGGTAGTCTCTGAGTTGAAGTCCGGCATCCCGCGATACCAAACCGGCGATGCCCATTCGCACCATTCATCTGCCGTTATCCATCCGCCGTCCGGATTCCATCTCGGATGCGTCCCGGATTCTATCGGCTTCACGTTCTCCCCCGGCTTCTTGAATATTAAAAGGTAATCAGCAAGCGCGGGCCGACATGACGCCGAATCCCTCGAAAGCGTCTTGAATAGTAACGACGCCTCTTTAGTTCTTGACGCCTTCAGCATCGGGTTTTTGTCAATCGTGACTTCGGAATAATAGTACCATCCCGCATCTTGCATGTTGCTGATTATCTTGCCGCGGAAGTCTCTCAGCCCGACATATCCAGACTTCCCTTTGAATGTCGGCTCCTGCGTTATGTGTATAGCCGCTATTCTACCCGGCAATGTAATACGCAACATCTCCGACATGAGGAAAGAGAAATGCCCTATCAACTCTTCAATGTCTGCCACGTTGCCGATATCCCTCGGCGAATTTGTATAGGCATACATCCCCGGAAATGGAGGAGAGAACACCGACAGCCCGACCGTTTCTGGCCCGATCTCTTTTATCCTTTCGCACGAGTCTCCGAGTAATAGTTGCCACCCGTCGCCGCTTGTAGCATCGGTCCTGTACTCCATAACATTCCTCTCCGATTTGTTTTCAAGATTTATATATTCGCTCATATGCTTGATGATATTCGCAAACATCCCTCGCGCCTGTTCTTCTTTTCGCTGGATATTCTTTAGTACTGCCCCCTCTGTGGTCGCCGTGATCACGTAGACGTCTACCTCTCGCTTTTGGCCGAACCTCCAGCATCGCCGGACTGCCTGATAAAATTGCTCGTATGAATCGGACAGCCCGACGAATACGACCTTATTGCAATGCTGCCAATTCATACCCCATCCTGCAATCGATGGCTTGCTTACCAGCTTCTTGACTTCGCCCGTCGAGAATCCCGCAAGCATCTTTGCCTTGTACTCGGCGTCATTGCTACCCCGGACCTCGACGGCGCCGCGAATCGCTTTCGCCAGCATTTCGCTTTCTTTGTTGAGATCGCACCAGATCAAAACCGCATCGTCTATGCTGTTTGCAATATCTGCCGCCGCTTGCACGCGATCTGACAAACTTTTGGACCGCGCCCGTCGTCGATCGAGAAGCCCTTGCGCCTCAACACAAAACAACTCGCCTTCAAGCACGTGCCCGTCAACCGTTATATTATGCATGTTGAGCGCCGGCAAAATAAAATCACCGTCATCAAATCCGATATCAGACGGCTTCCGAATCGCCACCGTCCAGGAAGCCATCCACCGCCAGAAGTCATCAACCGCATGGCCTTTTAATCGCCACTCATGTGTAGTGTTGCCGTCCTGCTTGAAATACAAAGCAATGATCTCTTTGCCGGTCATAATGTCGAGGAATTCGCTATGATTCGTTAGCTCTATAAGATCGTTTGGCGCTGGCGTCGCCGTACATGCCAATCGGTATTTGATTGTCGAAGAAAACTCTGTCAGCGCCTTGCGAGTCTTGCCATCAAACGATTTCAGTATGCTGCTCTCGTCAAGAACGATTCCCGCATAATCCGTCGGATCATAATAATGCAGCCGCTCATAGTTGGTGATGATAATTCCCTCGTGCCCTTCGCGGCCTGTTCTCGCATGCTTGACGTCAATCCCAAACTTGCCCGCCTCTCTGACCGTCTGCTCTGCGACAGCCAAGGGAGTCAAAATCAGGACGTTGCCCCCGGTATGCTCGCATATTTTGTGCGCCCATTCTAATTGCTGCGGTGTCTTGCCGAGTCCGCAATCCTCGAACATGGCCGCACGGCCACGCATGAGCGCCCATCGGACAACTCGCTTTTGCCAGTCGAAAAGCATCGGATTCAAATCATCAACCGATACATCTATCCCCACCGGCTCCACTTTCATCTCTTTGTTTTTTAGAAACTCCTCATACTCATCTACGATTTTAATATCCATTTTGCCTCCACGACCAATATACCTATTACGGCATGGTATGACAATAGCCGTGTGATTTGCCAGTCAAAAAAATATGGGAGGACTCCCTCCCTTGCAAACCACTACACACCCGTTACCTACTCCCCGAAAAAAAGCGAGAATACAGCAACTATTTTGTCTATGCCTATGGTAATACCATAAGGTTTGGGCTATATTATAGACATGATTAACAAGGAGCACGAAATGAAAGCAGCAAAGCACTTTAGGGGAACATTGCAAAACGGCGTAGTACAAACATTTGTATTGTCTAAAACTGATAAATTGGTGTTTTACGGATGTGCACTCGCGTTGAATAAGCAACAGGCAACCAACTTGAGAAAATCATCTGGCGACGACGGTTTCGCGCTTGCAAAAAAGTATTGGGACAGATAGGGCAAGGGCATAAAGGCGAGAATTCCGCCGGGCTCCTTCGGGAGCCTGCCGCTCAACCTATTTCAAGGAGTCAAAATGATAGTCAAAACCTTCGAGAACAAAGGCCTCGGCCTCAAGAGCCATGTGTCTATGATGCTGCTGAACAAAAAAGCGCACTACACGGTTGACGTCTTCGACACCGTCGAGAAACATTTCCTTGACGACGATGTCAAGGTATTCGTCGATAAAGCCGATGCCGTATCGACCGCACGATCCGCTATCGCGACCGTCGAAGTGACCATATGAGCGGCACCGGAGGAGTCAAGGACTTGTCCGTCGGCGGCTCGGTCTACCGGATGCGCTATTACTCGGAAGACGCCTACAACGTCTACATCGTCGTCGGCCAGGTCGAGATCGATGTAACCGACGCTTGCCAGGAGATTTACATCAAGCGTAACGGCGAATTCGTGTGGATTATCGATGCTATTCTGGATTTTGGGGAAATCAAGCAAGCGCTAAGCTGCGTATAAACACCGAACCGGCGAGCAATCGCCGGTTTTTTTATGCCCAAATCCTAGCCCCGATGTTTCTTATTCCAGAGCACGAGCTCCCGGATCCTGGCCATGTTCTTCCCGATGTCGAAGACATGCCGCCTCGCCATCTTCCCCTCTTTGCACTTCGGACATTCCATGTCCGTATGGTCGGTGTCGTCGTTGCCCTCGATCACGGTAGCGCAGAGCGGACACCCGTACTGGCGGCTCTTCTTGACCATGTAGCCGTGGACCTGGGTCTCGGGATCGTCGCTCTCGATGAAGTTATGGCCGATCTTGCCCTGGGCATCGGGTTCGGTCTCGATGACGAACGCGCCCACGCCCGCGAGGTATCGCTCCGTGGTTTTCTTCATCCAGGCCTCTGACCGGCCCTTCGCCTTCAGGCCCTGGGAACTGATGAGTTTGCCCCAGGAGATCGTCGGCAACTCCGTAATCGATCCCGGTGGCACGACGTACACGGTCTTGCCCATGAGCCGGCACGCACTGATCGTATTCTTTTTGTAGTAGAGCAGGATCTGAGTCGTCTGCAGCCCGTTGTTGGTGGTCACGAGTTGTCCCTGATGCCTATCCCCCCAGGGCTTGCCGTCGTTAGGTGTCACATGCTCCTCCCACTCCATGGGGATCGTCACTGGAGGCGCGTTGCCGGTCTCGAGTACTTGCTCGCCCTTCTTCACGGTGTAGTCGGTAAATCGCTGTTTTTCCTTGGTCATGGCGTAGTCGCAGCCCACGAGGAAGAACTTTCCGTATCCGAGTCGGTCCGCTACGAACAACTGGCACGGTGGGGAGCACGCGAACACGGTGACCTCGGTGCGGATGTGGAGCCTGAACTCGGACTTGTCGCGTGCGCCGATCCTGTCGCTGTACATATGGCGTTGCGTCGTGGCATAGAAACTATCGGTGCGGCCCAGGTTCTGCCGGTACAGCAGCACGTCGTTAGGCCAGTTCGCGATCAGGTCAGGCCAGACCGCGGGGTGGGTCACGAGCTTGGTCCTGGTCCTGGCCCAGTCCACGCCCTCGAAAGTTGCCCACGACTCGAACGGATCGAGGGCCATGACATGGGTGGGTTCGACGCCGTGATAAATCAACGTCGCCGCATGGGACGGTGAGCAGACGATGCCTCCCTTCCACTGCCGCATGTTCGGCAGCGCGTCGTCAAGACTCGGTCCCGAGCCAATGATCAGCACCGGCTTGCCGTCGGACTTGGGTTCGGCATCGAGGTCTCGGGCTCGGCCCTGGCGGATCAATTCCAGAATGGGAGCGAGATTGCGCCCGCTGTTGTACTCCTCGTGAATCAGCTGCTTGGTCTTGGTGCCCTGATTGTATGCCTCGGACTGTGAGCGGATGCTGGACTCGTTGTTGCCGAGTTCGCTCAGATCACCCGTCTTTGGAATCTCTACATCTACGGTCCCTGGTCCCGTGGGCTGGGTCTCGCTGGACTGAACATTGTCAAAGTTGGGTTTCTGCGTACTCATAGTAGACCTCCGGGCCGCGGCCCTGTAATATTTTGTGCTCCATGAACATCTCGACCAGCTCAAGGTCCTGCTCGTCGTCGATGTCGTGGGTCTGCCATTGCTTGCACGGGACGTAGTAGAGCAGTGCGTTTCCGAGCAACTTGCTGTAGTCAACAAGCTCAGTGTCCAGGTCTTCGTCCTTTGACTTGTTCCCGAAGAACCATTCACCGCGCTGGTTCGCCGCCTGGTAGTAATCGGCGTACAGAATATTCATCGCACCGAAAGGGAGGACCGCCTGGCTTTTGTCGACGTAGTTAGCAACACACAGTCTATCTTCCGGGTTTCGCACCCGTCGATAAGCGACGATTTCTTGCACATCCGCACCCAAAACCACCTGTTTACCTATCCCGATTGGCACGTCCTCGGCCTCCATGAATCGCTTATGGACCCGGTCGATGTCATCGGGGAAAAGCAGGGGCGATGTCGCGAGCTTGGATAGAAAGGGCTCGTGTTTGTCTTGTATGCCGAGTTCGCAAATTGCATGTTCTAATGGGACGTTGGCGGAAAAGGCCTTGTCCTGCAGCCACTGAGGTCGCCAGATGATGTCGGCACCATAGTGTGTGCAGATATCGGCGATCTCCTCGGACTCAGTGGATACGTAGACGGCGTCAACGCTATGGGCGGCTTTGGCTTGGATGACCGACCACGCGACGAGCGGGATCCCGCAGATCTCCCGAAATGCCTTGCGCGGCAGGCGGACCGAATGTGCGTGCTGGGGGACGATGCAGATCATGGTGTTTCCTCATTCTTTTTTTTCGTTTCGATTTTGATTGTGAGCAGTCGTCTTATCATCCCTTATATATCTCAAAGAGATCCGATCCGCACACAAACCGCTTATCGTAGGACTCGCCCCGATCCATTTTCGCATATTCTTCTTTTAGCCGTTCACGCGCTTTCTTCAGTTCGATGAAAGCCGGATCAAGAACGCTCTTGAATGGCCCAACGAATGTCGTGGCGTGCCCGAATGTCTTCGATCCGAAATCATAGGTTGTTTTCTCGCCGATCTGGATTATTATTTTCATCTCCACTTCTCCCAATGCTTCTCGAGCGCTTCGTGCACGGTCTCGTTGATTCCCTCGTATATCTGGACCAACCGCTCCCCCAGTATATGGAGTTCGCCCATTTGCCCCTCCATGCTCGATCGGCCTTTGCTGTTTGGCGCCATCATGGATATATAGCAATTATCATTGCCAAACATCCCGCAGACGTGGTGTACCTGGTCGTCGACGCCATGCGGTTGCCGCACATGCCACTCCACCCCATGGCCTCTCCACCCATCCTTGCCCCGAACGAGTTCCGCCCGTAGTCCGACCTCGTCGTCGCAAACGCCCATGTAAATCCACTGCAAGACACTGCCGTCGTCGCCTTCGAGTCCCTCGTAGGGATTCCCGCCTTCGTCGATGTAGCGCTTGATCACTTGGTAAACTCCCCGAAACGGTCCCGGCCATCCCAGCGCTGGCGGGTCCGCTCTTTCTTGGACATCTTGACCTTGGGCTTGTTGCGGACAATCTTGGTATGCCCTTTCTCGCCATCGATGTGGTAGTTCGACTTCATCGCCGGGGTGCCGTCGCCCTTTTTGAGTTTGTTAATTTTCAGCCGAGCTCGTTTTGCTATGCTCATATGGAGCAGGCGGGAATTGCACCCGCGTCCCGGAGTTTCCCTGGGGGGGGTTGGCTCCGGTCGAGCTTACTCTGCCCCGAATGGCGTGGCCCTATTTCCGCATCCACGCCTAAAACCCATTTTTTTTTGGGGTTATCAATAGCGGCGACCGGAATCTAACCGGTTCGACAACATCGCTACTTTACCGGCTGGTTGTTGCCTATAAAGGACCAATTAGCGTCAACCTTGCGCCACGCCGCTGTTTGCCGGGCACGATGGCTCCCGGCGAGCCCTCAAATATCTGTACTTAAAATAGGGACGGCTAATCTTTCAATGCTCCGACGTTCAACCCCGCTACAAAATATCGACTTGATACCGCGAAAATAGCCAAGGGTGGCAAAAACAGCAACGTGCCCACGGCGAGATCGTAGCCAAGGTTCTTCACCGCGTAGACATCTATCGCCGTTGCCATCAAGCCC
>Ga0098039_1000344_pt1 | contig 20298 bp, 16 predicted proteins | sample 6_EtaG_FD_75047 | JGI IMG/M metagenome (GOLD analysis project Ga0098039, IMG submission 75047) | Marine viral communities from the Subarctic Pacific Ocean - 6_ETSP_OMZ_AT15160 metaG | ecosystem: Environmental > Aquatic > Marine > Oceanic | place: Pacific Ocean | collected 2015-01-08 | reverse complement strand
TTCTTAACATCCATCAAGCTAAAAATGCACTTTCGGACCTTTTAGGCGCAACCACTGGGACATTTGACCACGATGGGCAACTCCAGACTGGAAATTCCCTTGTGGGCAAAAATATTAATTTGAAATTTCCACGGTTTGAGTTTGCTTATTCTCGACGCGTGGGTTATGGAGTTTCTACAGAAGTTGGTTTCGGCGGAGAAGTGGCCATTTATTCTGCTTCCTTCGATGCAGTATCGGGTCAACAAGATTATGATTTGCAACAGATAGTGTCTTCTTCTGCAGCCGGCACTACGTCACTTCCTTTTTTTGGTCAAGTGGGCGATAAACGAATTAATATAACAAGAGTTTTTTATAAAACGCCCCAGGCCATGTGGAGGTTTTATGGGTATTATGGGGGCATAAATACAGTTGGGAATTTGGCTAGCTATGGACAGTGGGCTGATGATTCAACATTTGAAATCATACCAACATGGCAGAATAAAGCGCAATCTATGGCTTTTGAGGATGCGATTTATACAAGAAATTCACAGTATTCCTACGAAATCAAGAATAATAGACTTCGTATTTTTCCGGATGCCTATCAAGCGGGCCCTTCTAAATATTGGATAGAATTTTTTGTTGACTCTGATCCTTGGGAAGAAAGCGACACTTCGGGACGCGGCGGAAAATCAGGGATTGAGGGTATTAATAACATGAATACCCTTCCCTATGAAAATCTGCCTTATGAACATATTAATGCAATAGGCAAACAATGGATTAGAAGGTTTGCTTTGTCTCTTTCGAAAGAAACTTTAGGAAATATTAGAAGTAAATTTACAACCATACCAATTCCGGGCGAAAGTGTGACCCTCGACGGCCCCGCGCTTTTAACTCAGGCACAGGCAGAACAAGAAAAACTAAGAGAAGAATTAAGAACAACTCTGGATGAATTAACCTACACTAAACTGATGGCAGAAGATGCCACCCTTATGGAAGCCGTAAACACAATTAATAAATTAATACCTTTAAAGGTTTTTGTGGGGTAAATAAGTGGCAAACCCAACAGACAAAACTAAATGGTCACAACCAGCTTCTCCTCCTCCTCCTTTATTTTTAGGAGAGAAGGAAAGAAATTTAGTTAAGCAAGTTAATGATGAATTAATTGAGCGCGTCATTGGACAAGAAATAATTTATTACCCTATTAGTGTGGAACATACTAACTTTCACCCTTTATACGGAGAGGCTATACAAAAGAGCTTTTTATCTCCAATTAGAGTTCATGTTTTGGTTACTTGGGAGGGTTATACAACTACGGTTAATAATTTAGGTATTGATAAACGACTTTCCCTTACAGTAAAATTTCATAGAAGAAGATTAACAGAAGATCAGGATCTATATATTCGTGAAGGTGATTTTATATTATATGGTGAAGACTTATTTGAAATTGCCACTATAAACTATCCTCGACAAATTTTTGGCCAAGCGTGGGAGGGTCGAGAGCGCATTTTCGAAGCCGAGGCTAAGTGCATAAAAGCAAGGGAGGGGACTTTCGATGGCAACTGATAGTGATTCTAAAGTTCTAGAAAAGCAAAACAACCTTCTAGATAAAGCTTTTTTGAACCCTTCCGACTTTGAAACAATTGATTACGCATTTTATGATTTTGTTAAGGATAAGTTACAAATCAGAGCCAATACCAACAAGGGGTGGACAAAAGTTAATATAATTTGGGCATCCCCCGAGCGGTCTTATTTTTCGAAAGAAAATAAAGACAGATTTAGTTTAGATGGTACGTTAATTTACCCTGTTATAAGCCTTCAAAGAACATCTATGACAAGAGACCTCGTTAAAAAAGGTAAATTTTTTGGCGCACCAACACAATTTACTGATCCCACGAGAGGAGGCCGAATTGTAGTATCTAAAAGGATAGTTAATGATAAAACAAACAATTTTGCAATTGCACAAAATAAGAAAAAATTTAATAATGTGCATCGAACTCCGGGCCGTCAATCTTATTATCCTCTTACGGAGAAGAGAAATAAAAAAGTGGTAATAGAAACACTTTCGGTACCACAACCTGTATATGTGAATATTGGGTATCAAGTAACGTTACAAGCGAACTATCAACAGCACATGAATCAGATGTTACAACCCTTTGTTACATTGGGTGGTCATATAAACTCTTTTTTGATAGAGCGCGATGGCCACACATATGAAACTTTTTTACAATCTGACCTATCACAAAACAATAATATCTCTTCTTTCGATCAAGAAGAGAGAATTTTTCAAACAGTTGTTAATTTTGAAGTGTTGGGATATGTTATTGGAGAGGGCAAAAATCAAGAGCGCCCTCGAATTATTAAAACGGAAAATGCAGTTGAGGTTAAAATACCTAGAGAGCGCGTTATTTTGGACGATAAACAAGACTTTGATCCAAAAAGTGGATTTTATAGAGATTGAGATTAAAAAAGGTTTTTGCTTTATTGTACTACTATTTATTAAAGAAATAGCACCCCCTGTTTAAAGGAGAGAACAGCATATGTCTTACAAGAAATTTAAGTTTATATCACCGGGAATTTTTATTAATGAAATTGATAATTCTCAGTTACCCGCCTTACCAGCTGCCATTGGGCCCGCTGTTATTGGAAGGTTGGAGCGAGGGCCTGCTTTAAAGCCCGTACAAGTTAGTTCATTTTCAGAATTTGTAGAAGTTTTTGGTAACCCGATTCCCGGAGGTGCCGGCGGTGACGTTTTCCGATACGGAAATTATACCTCCCCAACATATGCAGCATATGCAGCCCAGGCCTGGTTACGCAACAACTCTCCTATAACTGTGGTTAGACTACTGGGACCAACAAATGCAGCCGCATCAACGACCGCCGCATATGCCGGCTGGGCGACTGGCGACAATGTGGGCCCAAGTGCCACGTCCACGTCCAATAATGGCGCATATGGACTCTTTGTTTGTGAGGGGCCAAGTGCGGCGACCTCTATGACAGGAGCGGCCTCCGACTCCGGAGCGGATTTCCCCGCCTTCGGGGACGCGGATCTGATGACAGGCACCCTAGCCGCTATTTGGTACTTGACAAATGGAAGTATTCAGCTTAGTGGAAATCTGGGTACGTTGGGCGACGCGATACTGAGGCCGTCGTCTTCTGCTTTTACGTTTTATAGGGCAGTCGACACTGGCGCGACATTTAAGGCTACAATTAGAGATTCGAGTGATAATATTGTTGTTGAGTCTGCTTTTAATTTTAATCCGGACTCCCCTCGATTTATTCGAAAGGTATTTAATACAAACCCAATTAAAACAAATTCAGATGTTGTCGGCGCTGATAATGATATAAATTATTGGCTTGGAGAATCGTTTGAGGGTAATTTAAGAACCTTCCCTAACCGCGATTCGTCCACGGGAATATCGGGCTCTGTGGCTGCCAACACTTGGGGCGCCCTCATGAGATTGGGTACTCCAGATGAAAGCGAGGACCATGGTAATTTTAAAATGACACCGACCAAAAGTCCGAAACAACAATTTGCTAAGACAGGGTGGTTTATTTCTCAAGATTTATCCACCACCGGCGGAGGAAGCGTCGTCGGGGGCTCCCTCGTGCCAGGCACATATAACCCAGAAAAGATGCAAAAACTTTTTAGATTGTGTAGTCGCGAACTAGGTGAAGAAACACAGCGCAAGGTCAAAGTGGGCATTAAAGATCTTAGAGCAGCAGACCCTCTTGACAGCAATCAATATGGAAGTTTTACTGTTGTAGTTCGAGCTATTAACGATATCGACGCTGCTCCAGTTATTTTAGAGCAATACAATAATTGCAATTTTGACCCGGCTTCTAGCAATTACGTAGCTAGAAAAATTGGTGATAAATTTGTTCAATGGGATGACACGGATAGAAGATATAGAACTTTCGGAGATTTTGAAAACGTTTCTAACTATGTCTATGTAGAGGCACACAGCGATGTACAGCGCGCCACGGTTAATGAAAAAGGCCTTCCCTACGGTGTTTATGGCCCCGTTCGTTATGTTGGGTGGGGAACCGCCGCCTCGGGCGCCCTTAGAGGTTATTCCGAAACAGGTACGGCTACTCTCTCCGGCGACGATGGCGCTTTTGTGAGTGTTAACGTTGCCGATCCGTTTCTCGGAACGCCGGCCCTTTCTGCTACATTACCAGCAACGGCAGGCGCCATAGGTGGCAAGTTCAGTTCCAGCTCTGGCTCCAGCCCCAAAGTTGGATTTAGATTCCCACAATTAAGATTGCGACAGAGTTCTTCGGAAGGCGCCTCTCTATCAGACCCTAAAGATGCTTATTTTGGGGTAGATACTACATATAACAGCTCTCGCTTTGATGATAGTGTTATTGATGTACTCCGAACGAGATGTGAAGACATTAATAGTTGGGATGCAACTACCGGCGTCACTGAGGCTTCGTGGGTTTTTACATTAGATGATGTTAGAAATTCGGCCATTACGGTCGCGTCGACAACCGCGAGCTATGCTGCAAATGCCGTATATGAATCTGGTTCACGTGTGAATGGAACTTCCTATACTGCACATACCGGCTCCAAAGATGCAACCGTCGCTGGGCCACCGTCAGCCAGTTATCTAAATGTTATTGATGATAATTACGGAGGCGACACAGCCGGCTGGCAACAATTCACGACTTGTTTGCATGGTGGAGCTGACGGCTTAAATATTAGAGAAAGTGATCCCTTTAGAAATTCTCAGTGGGATTCTACTTCTACAGAAGCAACAGACGCTCCTTATAACTCTGTTACGGTCGCGATGGATTCCCTGAGTGACCCCGAAGTTGTAGAATATAATGTGGCATCGATGCCTGGTCTCACTTATAACACCCTTAATAATAAATTAGTAGATATGTGTGAAAACAGAGGTGACGCCCTCGCCGTCATTGATCTTAAAGGCGGCTACCAGCCTCCTTCCGAGTCGGATGGCACGCGAGTGGAACGTCGAGGGAAAGTAAAGACTGTTGTTAGTGAAAAGAGAAACAATCTTCAGGTTAATAGTAGTTACGGATGTGCTTATTATCCATGGGTCCAGATTAGGGATACCATTAATGGTGTTACACTTTGGGCGCCTCCGTCAGTCGTTGCCATCGGCGCAATGTCCTACGGTGAGGCCAATTCTCAACTTTGGTTTGCTCCGGCAGGTTTCACTCGCGGAGGCTTAAGTGCCAATCGAGCCGGCGGAGTTCCCGTCGTCGGTGTGGAGGAGAAACTTACTTCGAAACAAAGAGATCGGCTTTATGAGAATCAAATTAACCCGATTGCTTCTTTCCCAGCGGAAGGGATTGTAATCTTCGGTCAGAAAACTTTGCAAGTAGGGGCCTCGGCACTTGACAGAATCAATGTGAGAAGGCTTCTTATTTACTTGAAGAAGCAAGTTTCTAGATTCGCTGCAACTATTTTGTTCGATCAGAATGTGGAGGTGACTTGGACACGGTTTAAATCTAAAGTGGAGCCGTTTTTGGCAGATGTGAAAGCCGGCCTAGGCTTAACAGATTATAAGGTTATTCTCGATGAGACAACCACCACTCCAGATCTTATAGATAGAAACATTATGTATGCAAAAATCTATATTAAACCTGCACGTTCAATTGAATATATTGCCATTGATTTCATTATTACAAATACGGGAGCATCTTTTGAGGATTAAAAATTTAATTTAGTTCTATTTATAATAGAAGAGGAGATTTTAACTAATGACAATCAAAAATGAACAATTCTGGAATTCTACTTCGGTGGATCCGAAAAGAAGCTATAGGTGGATTCTGGTCTTGAATCAAATTCCCACTTATGTTATTAAAACATCAGGAAAGCCAAATTTTACAATTGAGTCCGTACAGCATCAATTTGTGGCACACACTTTTCATTTCCCTGGAAGAATCCAGTGGCAAGAGATTCAAGTGAGCCTAGTTGATCCTGTCTTCCCAGATGCGTCGGCTATTATAGTTAAAACTCTCCAAGCTTCTGGTTATGCTATTCCTGGCACTCAAGAAGATGCAAAAAAATCTTTTAGTAAAAGAGATGCCGTCCAAGCGCTGGGAGTTCCGAGCCTGCAACAAATTGACGCGAGAGGGAATGCCATTGAAAAATGGACACTCTTCAATGCGTGGGTTGCCAGCGTGAACTTTGGAGAATTGTCTTACGAAAATGACACGATGGTCAATATCCAGATGACTCTTAGATATGATTGGGCCCAATATGAAGGAGCGCCAGCTTCTCCGGACCAACCAATTCCAGAGCAAATCATGGTTAACGGCATGAATCAGGCAGCCACAATTGCACAATACCAAAGCGAACTCGGTTTCACTGAATAAGTAAGGTGGTGCCATTTTATGGGCATTTTTGATAACACAAAACCTGTAGCATTTAATCCAAAGGCTTTTCAATTTTGGTCTAGCACTGAAGCTAGGCCAAAAAGAATATATGAGGCTATTTTGATTTTTCCTGATCTTATTTTTGGGGGAGATGGTTTACAAAATATAGAGCCATATTTGATTCGATCTTTTGATCGCCCGGGCTATTCTAGGATTGAAACCACAACTGCAGAATACCAGTTAGAGACTGGAGACTTTCAAAGAATTGAATATCCCACGCAGGGCTATAACACAAAACCTTTAAAGGTAACATTAATAGACGTTGTAAATCATAATAAAGGCGCTAATACGGCAGCAGCCATTCAAGCTTCTTTAACACTTCAGGGAAAAACTGCCCAATATTATAAAAAGATGTCGTCCATAAAACAGGATGGATTTGCGAAGCCTGAAAAAATACAAATGGCCATGAAAGATAATCCTTCAAGATTTAATATTATTGAATTTGATAATAAAGGACAGAGTGTGGGCCAATGGATAATAGAAAGACCAGTTTTAACTTCTGTGAATTTTTCATCGATTAATTATCAAGGATCTGGCTTTGGTACCATTGATTTAGGTTTTAATTATCAGGACTTTTCATATGAAAGCACGTGGGGCGACAAACTTTTAGAAAGTCGTCTAGAAAGAGTGGGCCTAAGTGACAAAGCCAAAAAACCTATTTCCACGATTCTTGGCAACGCAGCAAAAGGGTTTGCCGAAAAGATGAAAATTGGCGACGCCAATTTCCAAAAGAGTCTTAGCCCTGAAAAAAAATAAATTTAAATTATTAACACCGGTGTGTTATATTTAAGAGATAAGAGAGGTTTAATATGAGCAGTAGAAATGAAGGCCGTCTTGGCCCGCATGCGGTGCCGGATGTGTCATCACGTTCACCTGAAAGTATGTCAACTCCACCACCCCAAGTTTTAAATTTTATTACGCCAACTGAATTTGTTGAGCTACCAAGCGGTGGTAGATATTATCCACCCAATCACCCCCTTCATAACGAAAGCGTTATTGAAATGAAGCATATGACAACGAAAGAAGAAGATATTCTTACTTCCCAGGCGTTGTTAAAAAAAGGATTGGCCCTTGAAAGACTACTTGAGAGCCTTATCATAAATAAACATGTGAGAGTCGATGATCTGTTGTTGGGGGATAAAAATGCGCTTATTATTTCTGCACGAGCGCATGGATATGGCACCACATATGAAACTAATGCCACATGCCCTTCTTGTGAAGAAAAACAACAATATGAATTTGACTTGGGCGCCCTACAATCTCACTCAGCGACTGAAGAATATTTGGAGAGTAAAAATATTATTTTAACTGATAACAATACTTTTTTAATTCCTCTCCCAACAACTGATTTTGTAATTGAGGCTAGATTATTAACGGGTCATGATGAAAAGGCCATTAATAAAATATCAGAACACAAGAAAAAGCGTAACTTTCCAGAAACCCCTATGACTGATTTTTTAAGAGCTTTTATTATTTCTGTGAATGGGGTAGCAGACGCAAATTCTTTAAATGGTTTTATAAATTCTTTGCCGGCCCTTCAAGCGAGATATATAAGAAAAACTTATGATAAGTTGGTGCCTAACTTAGATCTGAAACATGATTTTACATGTTCTCATTGCGGTCATTCGGACCTTTTGGAGGTTCCGCTTAATGCGGACTTTTTTTGGTCTAACTAACCAGTATATCCAAAATGTGTATGAGCAATTTTTCTATATGAAATATTATAGTAATTGGTCTCTTGTAGAATTGTATAATTTGCCTGTTGGTCTTCGCAAGTGGTATTTCGATAAATTATTAGAGCAAAAAGAAAAAGAGGTTGAAGCTGAAAAAGAAGCTCATCGCCGTTAAAATCAAATATTAATGGATTTTCCTTTATTTAACTATTTATAGGTGTATATTATTTTGAGGTATTTGCAACATGGCGGAGACACCAGCCAATTTAAAACAGCTACTTGTACAGCTAGAAAAAGCGGATTTAGCTAAACTTGCCGAGACTTTAAAAAGTGTTGCGGGTAGTGCTGATAACGCGAATAGGGCTGCAGCCGCTTTTCTTAAAAACTTGCAAGCTGGTATTGGGGAACAAAAAGCACTAGCAGACGCTTTGAAAGCGTCTTATGGGGGCTTGGTTGATGATGAAAATCGAGCTGCTGAGGGTGCTAAAACGCGTTTGAAGGCTTTGCTCCTTATAAAAAACTATACGGACCAGCAGAAGAAGGTTGATGCCGAGATTGTTAAACAAGCGCTAGAGCTGCAAAAACTGCGGGAAGCTCTTTTAAAAACCAATAAACAAAATACTGAAGAAAGCAAAAAAAGACTTAGCGTTCTCAATCAAGAAATGGAAAAGACTAAAAAAGTTCAAGGCGCCAGCGCCGCGATGACCGGGGCTGCTGCCGGCATGGCAGCGCTGTACGCACCTGCCGCAAAGGGCGCCAAGGCGATCGGTGGGGCTGTAGCCCAAGTCGGCTCATTTGCCGCTGCGTTTGCCGCGAGTAAAATGCCTGCTGTGAAGAAATTTTTTGGTGTAGTCATAACGGCAGCGAAGACGTTGTATCTTGAGCTAAGTAAGGTCACCACTGGCTTCGCTAAATTTACTGGTGGGGTGATACGGGGCGACAATGCAACTAAAAATCTTAGTGGGCGCCTTATTAACATGCAAAAGCGCAGCAGAATGCTTGGCGCCACTATCCAAAATTTGTCTGAATCGATGACAACGATGGTCAAGTCTTCACGAACTTATGGGATGTTGATGGGTACCAATCGCAAGCAGAATACAAGACTTGTTGATGGGCTCACAGAAATGAGCTTTAGATTTAGTAAGGTTGGTTTGGGGGCCGAAAATTTTGGTAAAGCCCTTGATGTCATAGGAAAAACATATCGACGCTCAGATATAATTAAACAAGGTAAATTGCTTGGCGCAGAATTGGTTAATATTGGGCGTGTTACTGGACAGAGTGCCGATACTATTGCAAATAATTTTAACGTCGCAATGGACCAGCTAGCTGCTTATTCTCTTCCCAAGGCTAGAAAAGAATTCAAGAAACTTTCTGCAATTTCTGCGGTCACCGGAGTGGAAATGAGCAAAGTCATGTCTGTTGCAGGTCAGTTTGATGATATAGAAAACGCCGCCAGCGCTGTGGGTGACTTAAATGCAATGATGGGCGGCCCTTATCTCAACACTCTTGATCTTGTAAATGCCACTGAGTCCGAGCGTATTGAAATGCTTAAAGACATGATGACTCAAAGCGGCGAAACATTCAACCAGATGGACAGGTTCAAACAAAAGGCAATTGCCAAGGCCCTCAATACAGATGTACAGACAGCTTCTAGAATGTTTTCTGGCGAGCAGACAGATATTGATTCGACAACAAAATCAATTGATACTCAGGGTGCGTCTTATTCTCAGCTCAGCAAGGCAGCTAAAAATGCATCTACTTCTATAACTGAACAGCTGACATCTTCCAAACAAAGCGGCCTTTTAATGAACAAAGCTTTCAAGGCAACAGATAGCCTGCTGAGAAATGTGAATGTACAGATCCTGAAGATGGGGGATATATTTAAAAAGACGATGGGAAGTGTTGTTGTCGGGACGTTGAATACGGCTAACACGAAAGTTAATGTGCTAAAGAGACAATTTGCGACTTTTGATGGTACCTTGAAGGGTACATTTGGGCTTGTTAAAAATATTGTAGCAGAGCTTCTTAAAATAGGCATTTTAGGAAAAGAAGGGTTCGCAATACAAATGGTCACTGAAGAGCTTATTAACCAAAAGGTAAAGGGGCAGGGGGAGTCATCTGTGGTGGGGAAGCCGACTTCTGAGGCAGGCGCAGTAGAGGTTGAGGGGGGCCCCAAACCTCAATCGGGTGGTACACCACCCGCGTCAGTGGTGGATCAACAGCAAGCTCTGGTTCAAATGCGGCGCCAAGCTGTACAGCAGGCTAGCCGAGATAGCGCAGCATTGGCCAAAGCTACAACTCACTTCACAGCGGCTCTACAAACTATTAATGATAAACCCATTAATATTAATTTAAACATGGATGGGCAACAAATAGCACAAGTGGTTTCGGGCCTCGGCGCTCAAAAATAAAATAGAGGGATTTAATTAATGGATAAACCAGAATATTCTAGAAATAATAGAAAGAAAGCCTATAAGGCGCTTTGGATTATACCTTTGCATATTAAGCATCCAGGCGTCGCTGTCCCGGTGGAAAATTTGCAGGTAAGCCAACAGTTTTCCCCTTCTTATAAGAAAGAAGATGTATATGGGCGAATGGATCCGATTGCCACATATAAGCATACGTCTCGTACAATGAGAATAAATTTTTCATGTCAGGCTCACCATTATTTTGATGGTATGGACGGCGTAATTGACAATATTCAAACTATTAATGAGATAACACAAATGTTATATCCGGCATATCAAAAGGAGGGAGAACAGGGCATTATGGGAGGTCAAGCACTTTTAAAAGCACCTCCCTTTTTTAGAATTAAATACGGACAATATTTTGGTAGTTATTCTTATACTGGGGAAGATACAGCCGAGGGCTTGACCGGCTTTATTAGTGGATTTTCTCACGGCCTTGGAAAACTAGCTAGAAACATGGCCTATGGAGGACACGGGCCAGAAGACACAATTCGAGCGCTCCCCCGCGAAATAAAAGTTAGCTTTTCTTTTGAAGTAATACACGATAAGTTTGTCGGTTGGACGTCCGTTGGCGCCAAAAGTGTTTTTAGTGATCGCGGATATGGGCCGAATTTTCCATATAATACCGGAGTTGTGAGTAAAGGATCAACCGGCTCTAAGAAGGGTCGCACGCCCCCGGCCGCTGGTCAAAAGCCAGAACCAGAAGGAACTGGCAAGGGGACCGGCGGCAACACTCCAAAGGTAGTTACCAAAGAAACCCCCCCACCAAAACCATCCAAAGGAGGCGCCCTCAACCGCGTCCAAGCTCTAGCTCTAGATCTAGCTCTAGGTCTAAAAAGGCAAAGGCCATAGTGAAGGAGAATAATTAATGGGATATAAATTTTCAAGATATCAAAACCGGGAAATTTTCCGTAACTCAAATCCGAGGTACGTGCGTCAATTTTCTTCTAGGGGTGTTAATTATATAGATCAATATGCTACCGCAAAGTTTACTTGGACTGATGATCTGGATTATGATGAAGAATATTGGGGAGTCGGTTCTCGTTTTTATAAGTTAGCAGCTAAATACTATGGCGATTCTACTTTGTGGTGGATTATCCCATGGTTTAATCAAAGGCCTTTAGAGTCTGATTTCGATTCGGGAGACTTGGTAATGATACCACGTCCAATTGAGCGAATAATAAATATTTTTAAAGAAGAATAAAGGAGAAGTGAATGGCGACTACCGCTAAAGATTGTAAGCCACCAAAAGGCAAATCGGCTAATCGAATTTATAAGCAGAATACGCTTAAGTCATGGTGGAAACAAGGCTATTTAATGGTCGGCGCAGATCAACTGATTGGACCACTTCGCGCAAAACACTCTCAAAGCGGCTATATTAAAAAATTAGCAATGCCCAAAGCTGTGGGCACTTCTTTAATTAATTTGCTTACCACAAACAAGAGTCTGCACTCTTTTTTTAACGGCACTTCTCTAGATTACAGCCAGCTCGTTCCCCATATTAAATTATTTAAAGTGTATATACACAACGATGCGTCGACGAAAAGAGATCTTGAAGAACATGCTTTTCCTTTCGGTGCTTTCTCCAACTTTCATGATTTTCACGAGGCCGCTATAGCATCCGGAAAACTTTTTAGGGGCAGAGAAGCCGGAATTCAACAAGTTGATATTAAGATGGAAGGCCGCGGCAGAAACCCAGTCTCCGCAAATATTTTGGATATAACAGTTAAATATTTTTTTAATGATGTTCAAACATTATTTGAGTCATTGGGCAAACGGCAGGGTGACAAACAAATGCAATTTGCAGATTTAATTAGGTTTCCGAAGTCTTTGAGAAAAACCAAAAGATCGTTTAGAATAAGACTTGTTTTAGGCTGGGCAATGAATCCGGAGAACCCGCTAAAGGGAGATATGCCGGATGGTTTTGTGGAGGCAGTACGAAAGAGCAGAGTTTCAATTGCTGCCGATCTCTACACTCATAATATGGAATTCCATGAAGATGGCTCATTGGTTCTTACGGCTAAATATAAAGGTGCCCTTGAGGCGACTTTTTCTGGTGCCGATATTTTAATGGCCGCTGTTGCTGCAGACGAGAAAGATAAAACTCTGGATGGGCTTAAAAAGAAAATTCATGAGCTGGAAAATGGTTTTGCGGGATCCGGCTTTACAGGTAAAGGCGATAAAGGTAGTTTTAAAGATATATTAGAAATTCAAAAAGCGATTGAAGAACTTAAAAAAGCTCGACTTTCTATTGGGGCACGACAGAACGCAACGGGCACCTATCCAAAGGTTAAAGAGGCTTTAAAAAAGCTAACCGCCGCTTATAAAAAATATAATACGGCGCCCGGTCGCCAAGGGAAGTCGCAGTTTGAAGCTCTAAAGGAGGCCACTCGAACTAAGGGATCTATTTTGGAAAGGAGCGAAATAGAACGAGAAAATGCAAGAAAAGTGGCCATGGCTAGAAAAGCCCTGGAAAAAAGAGCCAGTAAGAAATTGCTTAAGAAACTCAGGAAGGAGATTAGAAAAGTAAGAAAGCAAATAAAAGAGTATGAAAACAGCATAAAAGGCAAACATATATTTTCGTATGTGGAGAAACTGAGGGATGACTGCAAATTGGCTTGGATTTCTACGGGCCGGGGCTCTAATTTTGGAAATTATGCAAACCTTCTTGATGCAGTTAAAAAATTTGGAGGCTCACACGATGCCAAAGCTCAGAAAAAGCTCAAGAGGGCCCAAAAGAGAGTAAAAGTTCCCGGAGCCAGCGTAGCCGCAGAAGATGCGGCCCATCTCGGCCCCACGGCATCCACGTCCCACGCCGCGGCGTTTGAGCCTCTTACACCAAGAGAGAAAGCCAAAGATATGCTTCTCCTCGGGGCAAATAAAGGGGGATGCTCTGCAAAAGGGAGCAAACAGAGACAACGAACAGAACACGGCGATGCAACTTTGTGGGAAACAGTGGGTACACCAGCCTATAAAAAAGGTGAAAAAATGTATTTTTTCCGACTTGGTGATTTGCTGACTGTTATTCTGGAAAGCGGCAATTTTGGAAAAAGATTGGCGGAAGACGCGCCAAATTTTAAAGTATTGCTGGGGGAATATGATATTCCCCGCGAGGATGAAACTGTCACTCGAATGAGCTTATATGATCTTCCAATCTCTCTAGAAATATTTCATATTTTTGTTGCGCAAAAGATTGTTGGTACCGGAAGGGCTGTTTATCCCCTTTTGCGATTTACTTTTGATCTCATCAAATTTATAATGGACAAAACTCAAGGAGTATTTGGCAAGGCTGCTGAATTCACTCAGGCGTCATTACTTCCTGTGAGTTTTAAAATGGATATAACGTCTGTGGATCTTCCATCTGAGCCCTTAAAAAAAGCAGGAGACACTATCAAGCTTCGCGCATTTAATGATGAATCTGTGGATAAAACATCATTAAACACATTACAGACGACATCTATTGCAAACACTTCTAATACATTTGTTTTACATGCACAAAGAAAAATTGCAGGAAAGGGGGAATCAGTATATAATGGAAATATGACCGACGACCTTCAAAGGGGAATATTTCATTTTTTTGTGGGTGGCCCACGTCGAGGAATCCTCAAAACGATTAATTTTACTCAAGCAGGAAACACTTTATTTTCAACCGCCTTGATGAGAAATGGGCAAGCAGGAGGAGCCCAAAGTTCACGCGAGGGTATTATTCAACCTTCTAAGTTTGTTTGTGAATTGAAGCTCGTTGGTAATCCTTTTTTCTTTATTGGCCAGATGTTTTACGTCAACACTGATTTAATAAGTGGGGGACATTTTTGGAAAGAGGGGATTTTAAACGGGGGCTATTATATTGTTACGGCCGTTGATAATAATTTTAGAGCAGATTCCTGGGAAACAAAAATAAGAGGCGTATTACAGATTCCCGATCACGCGCTTACAAAAAACAAAGCCGCCAAAGCCGTTGATAAACTCAAAGAGAAATCACTAGCTGAACAGGAGCGCCTGAGAAAACAGGCCCAGAGGTCTAAGCCTGATCTTGAGTCACTCGATTTCGGTAAACACCGACAACATATGGGCTTAAGTAGATATTATTCACGGGACGGAAAGTGTTATAAAAGAGGGGAAGGAAGCTTATACTCAAGACGAGTACACAAAAACCGATGCAAGGATTAATAAGAAATGAGTCGTTTTGAAGCCAAAAATAATTTATCAAACCCTCAAATGTTTGAGGAGAGGCTGGACTATAAGCAAAAGGCTTTTACAATTTATGACCCCGTTCCCCTCGACATGATTTACGAAAAGCCTTTTTATGGAAAAGTTGATAAAGAGGGGCACTCGATCTATCCTACAGAAATTAATATGACTCAACTTCCGGGCCAAGGGCTTTTATTGCTTCATGATTTTGCTACAAAAGCTTTTGTTGATCTTAAGGGCGTAATAGATTTCAATATCCGCACAAAAACTCAGCGGTTTGCAAACTTATTTCCCAATGGTTTTGTCCCTCGTTCCGCCACAAAGAGCATGCACAAACTTTATCAAGAACACTTTGTGGATAATGTTTATGATACTTTTATAAATGATTATGTTATAGCGTCTCGAAAAAGCCGAATAAGAACTTTTCCAGATTTTGTGAAAGAATTTGTTAATTATACTTCTACCATAAAAAATATATTTCCAGTATCCCGAACTGGATTTATAATGTCGCCATTTTGCCCTCATGCTATTAGTGGTCTAATAGTTGAAATTGCAGATATGGCAATGGATGATGACACTATAAAAGATGATGAATATCTTTCTAAAGAAGCTTTTACTGATTATGCAAGATTAGCTGCAGCCTTTGGCTTTTATGTCGATAAGAATTGTCCTTGGCGATTGGCTGTTAATGTGGATCATCCTGTTACTGCCAACTATATGGCCGCTTTTGGAACTTCTTATAAAGATGGTGCCGTATTTAAGGATTATTTTTACAGGTCTGAATTCTATTCTTATGATGACTTTAAAGCTAGAATGTGGTATGCATATAAATCCATGGTTCTCGATGCCGATACCACATGGTTTGGGATACTACATACTATTAAAAATTGTGCCCCTCCTACTTGGGCAGATGTGGCCAGCGGTCAATTTAAAACAATCCCTAAAGAGGGATTTTTAGAAGATGTTTCGGATGATTTTGATAATGACTTTCAGAAAAATTATCCAGATTCTTTTTTCTTGCCTTATTATTTTAATATTCGCTTGATTGAGAGTCAAAAAGAATTTACTGCAAGACAACACCAAGTTAAATTAAAAAAAATCTTACGAGCTAACAGCAAAAAAGGAATTGAAAAAGCATTAGAGCTTCTAGAAGGTTTTACACAACAATCAAACATATATGTTACGAAGGATGGGGCTCCATATCCTCGTCGTATAAAATATTTTGGAAAAAGTGTAACTTCTGGCTTGCATTCTTATGAGGAACCTGTTAAAGTGACATTATATGGTGAGGTTGAGGATGAATCAGCGGAGCCCACTCTTAACGATATTTTAGAGGCCCTTGAACCGGCTATTGATCCTGAAGATGCAGAGTGATCTAGAATAAATTCACCGCCAAAGATGAAACATGAGCAGAAGGTAAGCGCCCCAGAAATGATTTTTCAAACATTTGATGACAAAAAAGATTGTCTTGCGGTATATGTTGACGAAGAGCTTTATACAAAAAAGCTTCCTGAAAAGAGTCTCACTCATACGTGGGATTATTCTGAAAGTATGCCGGATTCAACAATTCAATACGCCAAATATTATTGTGGGGGACGGTCTTTAACTGAAGTATGTCCTTCTCAACTAGTTGATGAGTGGGAATTAATTAGACATAAGCTGAAAGCTTTCCACACCTCAACAAAAGAAGTTAAATTGAATTTAAACGATTATTGTTATTTTGATTTGCTTCCTGTACATGTACTATTAAAGTATGGAAAAATCAAAAATCAAATATCAGCTCATGTGTTTAAAAACTATAAAAAGCCAGATGATTATGGCTTTAGAGTTAATATCGCAAAGATTTTAACAGAGATAAAAAATAGAAAATTAAATATTGATTTAAGTTCAATGAGAAACAGGAGATATGATTTTAAGGTCAGACAATTTCTTAAAAAACTTAAGGCAACGGAACCTTATATATGTTATAACATGTATGGAACTAAAACGGGGAGACTGACGGCGACGCAGTTTCCTATTCTTACGTTACACAAGAGTTATCGTAAGATTTTAAAGCCCAATAACCATTCATTTTTAGAAATGGACTATAACGCAGCCGAGCTTCGTGTTATGATGAGCCTTTCAGGGAAGGATCAGCCGAAAGAAGACATTCACGATTGGAATATGAGGCACGTTTTTAAGAATACCAACACAAGAGAAGAAGCTAAGAAGAGAGTTTTTGCTTGGCTTTATAATCCCGAATCTAAAGATTATGTTTTAAATAAAGAATATGATAGAGATTTTGTGGTACAAAAGTACTACAGCGACGGCCAAGTGACAACCTTTTTTAACAGAATAATTGATTCTGATGATCACCATGCATTAAATTATATTATTCAGTCAACGGCTGCTGACTTATTTTTACGCCAAATGATTAAAGTATGGGAATATTTAAAAGATAAAAAATCTAATATTGCTTTTTGTTTGCATGATTCTCTTGTAATTGACTTACATCATGATGACGAGAATATAATTCAAGAAATAAAAGAATTATTTGCCGATACTGAATTAGGACGCTTTAAAGTAAATGTTTCCCATGGCAAAAATTTTGGTGAAATGGTGGAAAGTAAAACATGAAAACGATCATCGGCTTAGGAACTGCTGGATGCAATATTGCTGCTAGCTTTTCCAAGTACCCTCAATATAAAATATATAAAATTGATAAAGGGTTGCAAAGTTCAAAGGATTGTTTTGATTTTCCGGAATTTAAAACTTTAGAAGAATACGAAAAGAAGTGTCCAAGCTTTAAAAAATTTTTTAGATATGTGAAGGGGGATGTTTTGTTTATTACTAGCTGTGGAAAAATATCTGCCGCTAGCCTGCGAATATTGGAACAGATAAGACACAAATGTAATATAAGTGTTTTGTATGCTCGCCCCGATTGTTCTTTGCTCCCGGGATTAAAGGTAAAAAACAATAATGTAATTTTTGGGGTATTGCAAGAATACGCACGGTCAGGGCTTTTTAAAAGAATTTATCTAGTTGATAATGTTGAGTTGTCTAAAATAATTGGGGACGTCCCCTTACGAGAAATACACACTCAAATGAACGAATTAATATCCTCTACCATGCATATGATTAACGTCTTTAAACATTCTAAGTCTGAAATTGACACTTTTGATGAGACACTGGATTCTGCTAGGATATCAACTTTCAGTTTAGTTTCATATGAAGGAGGGGAAGAAAAATTATTTTTTGATCTTGACATTCCCAGAGACAAGTGTTATTATTATGGAGTGCCTGAAGAAATGTTAAAAACTGATGGTACTTTAATGAAAAATATCTCAGAACAGCTTAAAATTTTGAAACAGTATGATAAAATAAAAGTCAGCTACGGGATTTTTTCAACAAGCTATGATACACCTTATATTTATGGCTTATTGAATAGTTCTGTGGTACAAAATGATAATTTTAGACTTGACAAAGAAATCAATTTATAGTATTATAATAAAATCAGCAGTGTGAGAGAGTCATCACGCTGACTAAAAGGAGAAAAAAATGACTATTGATATGAAGAAAATGAGAGAGCGCAAAAATGCTCTTGAAAGTAAAGGGGGCAACAATCGTTTTTGGCGCCCGCAAGATGGGGAACAAACTATCCGTATTGTTCCTACTGAAGATGGAGATCCGTTCAAGGATTATTGGTTCCATTATAATGTTGGAGATAATCCCGGCTTCTTGAGTCCAAAGCGAAACTTTGGCGAAGACTGTCCGTTGGATTCTTTTGTGCGCCAGCTTTGGCAGGAAGGCACAGAAGATAGTAAGAGAATGGCGAAAAAGCTTTCTGCTCGTCAGCGTTTCTTTGCGCCAGTTATTGTGCGTGGAGAAGAAGATAAAGGGGTTCGAGTTTGGGGTTTCGGTAAAACCGTTTATGAAACTCTCTTGAATCTTGTGCTTAATCCGGAATATGGAGATATTACCGATGCTGAAGCGGGGACTGATCTTGTCCTTGGTTATGGAAAGCCATCCGGCGCAACCTTTCCAGTAACTCAGATTACGCCTCGGCGCCGTAGTTCAACGCTTTGTAAGGAACCTGAGAGGTGCCGTGAATTTTTGGAGTCTGTACCGGACTTTGATGAACTGTTTGCAGCTAGTCGAAAGTCTTTTGCAGAGGTGCAGGGGATGCTAGACGAATTTCTGTTGGGAGATGGAGATCCCGAAGAGAATTCCACCGAAACCACCAAATATGATGGTGGCACCGAGAAAGAAGCCACTAGGGGGACTTCCGTGGATAAAGCTTTCGCAGATCTTCTTGGTAAATAATCTGTAAACCGCAGGGAGGCATGGGTTTACAGATGCCTCATTTTTATACACTATAGGAGTTTTGATATGCCTAAGAAAAAGGCTGGCAAGCTTTCTATTGAAGATATGCGCAAGCTTATCAACAAGAAAGCGGGACTAAATGTTGCACACAATTTAAATAAAGACAGCCCAACAATTGTAAAAGAATGGATTCCTACAGGATCGAGATGGCTTGACAGTATTATTTGCAGAGGGCGCCTGGCAGGAATTCCCATTGGAAAGATTGTGGAGATTGCAGGCCTTGAATCAACCGGCAAATCATATATGGCGGCACAAGTTGCCGCTAACGCTCAAAAGATGGGCGTTGATGTTGTTTATTTTGATTCAGAATCCGCAATTGATCCGGGCTTCTTAGAAAAAACCGGCTGCAATGTTGATGATCTGTTGTATGTACAGGCAACCTCTGTGGAATTTGTGCTTGAGACAATTGAAGAGCTTCTTGGATCAAACGAAAACAAGATGCTTTTTATCTGGGATTCACTAGCGTTGACACCAGCAATCTCAGATATTGAAGGAGATTTTAATCCTCTTTCGTCCATGGCCGTTAAGGCCAGAATCCTTGCAAAAGGCATGTCAAAATTGACAGTTCCCATTGCGAATAGTCAATCGACATTTCTTGTTTTGAACCAGCTTAAAACAAACATCACCAGGAGCCCCTCAGAGACCCTCACAACGCCTTATATGACTCCTGGGGGTAAAGCTATGGTTTATGCCTACTCGTTGCGTGTGTGGCTCACAGGGCGCAAAGCAAAGGCTTCTTTCATCACAGATGATAAAGGCTTTCGAATTGGTTCAGAGGTCAAGGTAAAACTTGAAAAATCACGATTCGGGACAGCCGGTAGACAATGTAATTTTAAGATCCTATGGGGAGATGAAATCGGAGTACAAGATGAAGAAAGTTGGCTCGACGCGATTAAGGGCTCACACCATTTAGTTAATAGTGGCGCATGGTTTGCGCTCACTTATGTTGATGGCACCACTGACAAATTTCAGACCGCAACCTGGAAGAAAAAACTTGAAGATCCTAAGTTTAGGCAAAGAGTTTTAGAGATCATGGACGAAGAGATTATTATGAAGTTTGATGACCGTACAGGTTCAGCAGAATCTTTCTATGAAGAACGGGAATAAACTCTTTTTGCTTACTAATTAATAGTATTGAGGGAGTACAGGACATGAAACTAAAACAATCGAGATTACAACAAATTATTAAAGAAGAATTAGCTATTGTTTTAGAGGACAAC
>Ga0098039_1000342_pt1 | contig 20336 bp, 24 predicted proteins | sample 6_EtaG_FD_75047 | JGI IMG/M metagenome (GOLD analysis project Ga0098039, IMG submission 75047) | Marine viral communities from the Subarctic Pacific Ocean - 6_ETSP_OMZ_AT15160 metaG | ecosystem: Environmental > Aquatic > Marine > Oceanic | place: Pacific Ocean | collected 2015-01-08 | reverse complement strand
TGGAGAGTGCTTGATAAAATTATGAAAATAACCGGTGAAATTCCACAACCAGTAAAAGGAGACTCTGGTGGCTGAGGAATTTACTACGCTTGAACAAGAGATGCGGGAGATACAAAGGGATATGTATGATCTTGAACCTCCCCTTGAAGAAGATGGCAAGAAGGATCAAGGCGCTGATGCCCCACCCCCGATTGGTGGTTTTTGGGAGGGGCTTGGAAAGGGTGTGGCTTCCCCCTTTGTTTCAACATATAGATGGGGGCAAGAAGCAATAACCGGTGCAAAACAAAAAGCAGCCGATGTAGCTTTAGACCCGACCATAGATCCAGAAGGTCCAGGGGCTCCCTTCACAACCCGAGCAGTTTATACTCCGGGCGATGAAAACATAGCCATCGCCACTATTAGACAGATGGCGAAAGAGCATCCTGAGGTACAATTTAAAATTTCAGGAGATCCTGAAAAACTTTTTTGGCGTGAGTCCCCAAATGTCGAAAAATGGAACCCTGTTAATCCTTACGGAGCTGACTGGGGAGACTTAGCCGAGTTAAAAGGATACCTTCCTACTATAGCAGGAGAAATTCTTGGAGCAGTGGCGGCTGAAGCTGTTGTAAAAAAGTTTCCTCCAGCAAGATGGCTTATGAAAGGGCTGACAAGAACAGGAGGCCTTGGCCTCGGGGCTGCGGGGGGAGAAACCGCCCGTTTGAACCTAGCTGAAGGGGCAGGTGAATTGGGACATTTAACGGACGACCAAATAAGAGAGATGTACACTTGGGAACCCGCCAAGGCTGCGAGTCTTGCCGTTGCTGGCGGAGCTGCTTTTGCGGGCATAATAAAACTAGCAAAACTGGGCAAGGGACTTTTAACAGGTAACACGTTACCCCGTGACTTTCGTGAAGCTGCTTTAGGGATATTAGACGAAAATCCCCAAATTGTCACCATCATAAATAAGGAACTGGAAAAACTTGGAAGTAATAAACAATTCATGCCCAATAGTGCTCAACTTGTGAATGACCCTAATTTTATGGGTGCTATTGTTCGTTGGGTAAGAACACCTGAAGGAAGAAAAGTTGCTGAGAACTTAGATAACCGAAATTATGACGCCATAGAAGAATTATACAGTCATTACGTAAAATCTACTGGAATGGACCCGGTTGTTCCGGCGACAGGGGGGGCAACTGGAATTAGTGCTGGTAAGGAGTTTAGTGAGGTTATAGATCCACTGGCTGATGCAGCAGAAGATACCTTATTAAGCACGGCCACAAAAGCAGGAATAGAATCCGACGAAATTGTATCTGATATTACGACAGCAGCTGGTAGGGTTTCTGGGGCAGAAGTAGGGAAAACGATTCGTGCCCCAGCTGACGCAGTAGAAGATGCTTTAAGGAGCCCTGTTCACGCTGATCCTGCCCGTGGCATCTCAGCCAGAGAAGGTGGGGAGGTCATACAAGAAATGCTAGATGCTTCTGCGGATGCAACAAAACGAAATATTAGAGTAAGACCCGCAAAGGCAGGGGCTAAGATTGATGAAATCGTCGGTAAACTAAATAATGATATTGCTCCCCAACTGGCTGATAATAAACCGTTATTTAAAGAACTTAACGAGGCTTTTACGGGGGTGCTGAACGCTAATAGGCGACTAGGCCAAAAACAAACTTTTTCCTTTGAACAAACAGAACGGCTTCTTCGCGCACTTCGAAAGACCAAAGATCACTTAATAAAACAAAATAGAAGTGCTGATGATGTAATGGCGGCTGAACGTTTTTTACTTGAGGATACTTTTGACGCCCTTGGGAGTAAAAGTCCGGCTCTGCAAAAACGATATTTTGCTGCACAAAAAAAGTATGCCAACTACAGAACCATGCAAGGAACGGGGGTGATCAGTAAACTGCTCAGTAAAACCGGAAAGCAGCGTAGTATTCAAGACACAGCGGTATTTTCTACGGTTTTTGGTCCTGATAAAACAACCTTAAATGCTGCAGAAAATATGTTGACTGTGCTGGCTGATCCTAAATTTGTGGGTAAAATGGATAATGTCCTTACAACTATTAGACAAGGTATTAATGCAGAATTTTTAAGAGATAATGCAGAACGCGGTGTAATTAACTCTACAAAAGCAAGTAAATGGTTAAATGATAGAAAAGAAATATTAAACCTATATTTAGAACCGGATCAACTCAGTTTATTAATGAAAGCAAAGGGTGCCGCTACTACTTTAGAGGGAGCTCTTAAGGCAGCAAATAAAAGTAATCTAAAAAGAGCAGTCAACTCCCTGCCTGGAGCAAAAGCAATGCGAGAAGAGAAAAATGTATTTGATAAATTAATGGGCGACTCAACCTTAATGAAAGAGGCCCAGGATGCTTTTGCAGAAACATTTCCGATACAATGGAAGGGTATCAAAGAAGCTGCCTTAAACAGATTTCAAAATCAAGTGATGGAATGGAACCCCGTGCTGCGTAGAAAAGTCTTTAGTTTTGAAAAACTACGCAATGTTTTAGACGAATCAGTCACTAAAAACGAACATCTGCTAGCAAATATGCGAACACTTTTTGGTGATGAATATGTCACTAATTTAAGTAAAATTCGAGACGCTGTTGAAATGCTCCAGAGATCTTTTCCTGGCACAATGCCAGCCTCAGAAAACAAGTTTTTTGAACTTGCAAAACATATGTGGTTTGGACCGCTAACCAGATGGGGGTTTAGAACTCGTAAGGCACAGGCTTTTGTTAGAGGAGAAATGGAAGCGGCGTTAATGAGAAAGGTGCTGGATCCTAAAGCACTGAACGCAGCAGCCAGAAGCACTTCCGTTAGTGAAGCTGCACACTTTACTCATCGTCAAATTGGTGCTGCACTGGCGCAAGCGACAGATTTCACTGAAAACTTGCCTCCAGAAATGGACCTCCGATCCAAAGCTATAGGTACACTTAGAAAAAAACTTGAAAATGACCCAGAACTTAAAGAAAAACTTGAAAATGTTGTTAGAAATAACGACAACTAGGTATTACCGGGTATTACCAAAAACAGCCGCTCTAATTCTTTTTAATACGATTATAAGTCTCTAAAAACAATAACTTGGAATAAAGCTCTTCCGGGTATTATTGTTTTTTTAGGTAAAAAATATTTTTTGAAGCGTCGGGGGTAAAAATAAAGCGATGGAAGGTTTTTTATCTAACCCTTTGTTCTAGTTATATAATTGTCGTATTAAGAAGAATTGGTCGGTATTATTTTTTGTTCTATCCCATTGACAACAGTGGGGTTTTTAATTTATATCACGCAATACTCAGTAATACCTTATAATACCCGCACGCACGCACGCAAGGGGTCTGTTTACTAGAAATATTACCTGTGGTAATATATAATTAGAAATGAGATATCCGTTTAAAACAGAACCGTACGCTCATCAACTTGTTGCCTTGGAAAAAGGCTGGCAAAAAAGAGAATACGCCTATTTTATGGAAATGGGCACAGGCAAAACGAAGGTTATTATAGACACTGCTGCCATGCTTTTTGATGAGGGGGAAATAAACGGTCTTTTGATAGTCGCCCCTAAAGGTGTTTACAGAACTTGGTCAAGTATTGAGATACCAATTCATATGCCAGAGCATGTATCTTATAATATGGCGGTATGGTCTTCAAAATTAACCAAGATAAAAAAAGCTGAAATTAATAACCTGTTCCAATTATCTGATGACTTAACTATTTTTGTAATTAATATTGATGCATTAATTACTAAAAAGGGAGCCTTGGTCATAGACAAATTCTTAAACAGTCGAGACACCTTAATGGTTATAGATGAATCTACTACTATTAAAACCCCGAAAGCAAAACGTACGAAGGCTGCTTTGAAGATGGGTGTCTGGGCCAAATATCGTAGAATTTTAACAGGCTCCCCCGTAACAAAATCCCCTTTAGATGTTTATTCACAATGTGATTTTCTTAATCCTCATTTATTAGGCTTTAGTTCATATTATAGTTTTCGTAATAGATTTGCCGTGCTTCAAAATCAAAACTATGGAGGAAAAACATTTAAACAGGTAGTCGGTTTTCAAAATACTGAGGAATTGCAAGATATTTTAAAAGAGTTCAGTTACCGTGTTACTAAAGATGAATGTTTGGATCTTCCGGAAAAAATTTATATGCGTCGTGAATTTGAAATGTCTAAGGAACAAAAACAAGCATACGATCAAATGAAAACTATGGCCATTGCTTTTATTGAAGATTCAGAAGCAACAACTACATCTGTTGTCACACAGTTACTTCGTTTGCATCAAATATCATGTGGTTTTTTAACCATGGATGATGAAAGCATCAAAGAACTGCCCAATGATCGGCTTAACGAACTTATGAGTTTGTTAGAAGAAACCAATGGTAAAGTTATTATTTGGGCTAATTACAGGCACGACATATTTTTAATATCGAAAGCTTTAACAAAAACGTATGGTAAAGATAGTTTTGTGACTTATTTTGGGGATACTAAGGATAACGATAGACAAACAAACCTTAGTCTTTTTCAAGATGAAACTAATTCGGTTAGGTTTTTCTTAGCAAACACTCAAACCGGTGGATATGGTGTCACACTTACAGCAGCTTCTTCAGTTATTTATTATTCAAATAACTACGACCTGGAAAAGAGGCTTCAAAGTGAGGACCGCGCTCATCGCATTGGGCAACATCATCCGGTAACGTATATTGATCTTGTGTGCCGTGCGACCGTAGATGAAAAAATTATTAAGGCATTACGAAATAAAATTAACTTAGCCCGCGCAATAACCGGTGATAATTGGAGACAGTGGATATGAAAATTATACTCGTATGGATAACTTCATTTGTAGTCACCTTTTTTGTCGTAACTTTTCTTATTGAATTATTCACTAAAGATGGTTTGTTGCTTGATGGTGAGATAAGTAATTTACCTACTAGCACAGAAATTAAACCTGACGCAGCTTGGCTTATTCCAGGTGGAGAAATTTCTATGCAAGTTAAAGGTGATTACCGTGAAACAAATCATTTTGGCCCTAATGTTGATTACGACGCAAAGTTTCCTGAATAGATAAATTCCACATTAAACTAAATGCTGCTTGTCTCATTTTTTGGAAATATGCTAAAATAACAGGTTAGTTTAAAAAGGAGAAATAAATAGACATTAGTCTCGCTTTACTTGAAAAAGTAAGCCCCCTATAATACCCTTATTACATTAAGGAAGGAGAAATGAATAAAGTTTATGTAACTCAAGAATCTGTGGGGAGAAACTTTACTCCGGCTAGAAAATACGGAGAACCGGTTCGATTGTTCCCCCCTGAACATCAAGTTGTTCTAAGTTCCGTTCCTACAGTTAGAAAACTACGAAAACTTTTAAAAGATTTTACGGAAAAAGACTATTTGCTTCTTTCCGGGGATCCTATAATCATGGGGCTAGCCATGATGGTTGCGGCTGAAATAAACAGAGGCCAGATGCAATTATTAAAGTGGGACAAGCAGGAAAAAGAATACTACCCTGTTAGAATAGACTTTTATGAGAAAGGAGACATAGAATGACTAACGATGTATTTGCTGAAATGGAAAATGATGCCTTAAACCCTGAAATTCCGAATAATTCTAAGTTGGAAGAAATTGCAAAACTGGTTCAAGAACAAGTTTACTGGGAAAAAATTGTTGAAGAAAATGAGGAACTTCTTAGGGCAAATAAAGCAAAGCTCTTAGAACTTCAAACACGGATTATTCCAGCTGTTATGGATGAAATAGGATTAAGTAAAATTACCACAGCCAATGGTGATACACTTATGATAAAACCTTTTGTAAGTGCTAAAATTCCAAAAGAAAACTTAGAAGAAGCTCATGAGTGGCTTCGGAATAATGATTTCGGGGACATCATTAAACATATTGTTTCCGTTGATGTGGGAAAAAATGAAGAATCCGCCACAAAAGCGGTCACGGCTTTGTCTGGTTTAGGATTAATGCCTACAGACAAAGAAAGTGTTCACTCAAGTACGCTTAAAGCATGGTTGCGTGAACAGGTCGAAGCGGGTATGTCCATCCCGCTTGAGCTTTTCGGAGCATACCTTGGACAAAAATCGACCATTAAAAAAGGATAGTACAATGGCTAAGAATAATGTAGTAGCAAACACAAAGGATAATTTACCGGCTAATCTTGAACAAGAAATGGTAGCCGATGCCGGTGACGGTCAACAAGGAATAACGACCGAAGACATGGCAATACCTTTCTTGCGGATATTACAACAGATGAGTCCGCAACTTGCTAAACGTGACGGGGCGTATATTGAAGGTGCCCAAGAAGGAGACATCTTTAACACTGTGACGGGGCAGCTTTGGGGAGAAAATGATGAACTCATCGTAATTCCGTGTGGCTTTAACTTCAAAGTATTAGAGTGGACACCACGCGAATCTGGCGGGGGTATTGTTAATTCATACGCCCGTAATGAAGTGCTGCCAGAAACCACAAAAAATGAAAGAAACAAAAATGTTACGACGGAGGGCACTATCATTGAGGACACGGCAGAACACTATGTTCTTATAATAAACGGAGACGCCGGTTCTGCGGAACAGGCGGTAATGTCCATGAGTAGCACACAATTAAAACATAGCCGTAAATGGAACAGTCTTATCGCACAGCAAGTTTTAAAGACTTCCAACGGTGTTGTTAAAGCCCCCAGCTATAGCCGAATGTACAAGATAACAACAACAGGAGAGTCAAAAGACGACAACCACTGGTCTGGCTGGAATATTGCTTTACACGGCCCTGTGACAAATCTAGATGTTTATCGTGCTGCTAAAGTATTCAGTAAGGCTATTGGGCAAGGCGATGTTATTGTCAAACATACTCAAGAAGAAACTGTTAGCACCAAATTTGCAGCGGAAGAAGCCCCCTTTTAATTAACTTCCCCCGCCCCTTTAAGGGGCGGGGGCATTTTCGGGGGGTCAAATGCCTTCTTTAGCCAACCGCATGATGAATTTATTCGCCGGTATGGAAGAAGCCCACGGCGTACATATTTTAGCGGATGCAAAAGACCAAAACGGAAAACAACAAGGCAAGGCATTTACTAAGCGAGAACCTGTGACCATTGCTTTATGGGAAGCTCACTTAAATGGTGAGCAAAATCTTGGTATAATTCCAATTAATCGGGATAATTTTTGTGTCTGGGGGGCTATAGATATCGATGACTATGCCCTAGATATCAAAACACTGGCTCTACGAGTCTATAAACAAAAACTGCCCATGATACCTCTGCGTTCAAAAAGTGGGGGTTGTCATTTAGCTATTTTCTTTAGTGACCCAGTTTTAGCAAAAGAACTTCAAATTAAACTATCTGAAATTGCAGCTTCTCTTGGCTATGGCAAATCAGAAATTTTTCCAAAGCAATCTAAAGTGCTAGTGGACAAAGGGGATCTTGGTAACTGGTTAAATATGCCTTATTTCGGGGGTAATGACGGAACTCGTTATGCCTTAGATAGAAAAGGCAAGGCTATGCGACTAGAAAGCTTTTTAAAATATGCTGAGGATAGTCGAATAACTTTTAAAGAACTAAACGCCATAGAAACTTCAATAGCAAATGAAACATTGGTAGATGGTCCGCCTTGTTTGCAATGTTTAGTGGCGCAAGGATTTCCTCAAGGAACTAGAAACAATGGCTTATTTGCTTTAGGAGTATATTGCAAAAAAGCATTCCCAGATGGTTGGGAAAAAGAACTTGAAAAATTAAATAAAAACCACATGGATCCTCCGCTGAGTTCAAAAGAAGTTCAAATTATAATTAAGCAATTAGACAAAAAAGATTATAACTTTAGATGTAATGATCAGCCTATTTCAGCCTTTTGCAATGCAACAATATGCAGAACAAGAAAATTTGGCATAGGTGGGGGAGCCTTACCTATTATGAATAGTCTTCGTAAAATACCCACGGATCAACCCGTATGGTTTCTTGAAGTAAATAACACAACCCTAGAATTATCTACGGAAGAATTACAGCAGCAATTTAAATTTCAAAAAGTTTGTATGAATAATCTAAATTACATGCCCCCAAAAGTAACAGAAAGACAATGGCAAAGTTTAATTCAATCATTAATGGATAAATGTATTCCATTGGATAAACCAGAAGGGGCAGGGCTAGTTGATCAGTTTATGGAGTTACTTTATTCATTTACCACAGACAGTAGACTAGCCAGTAATAACAGAGAAGAATTATTGCTTGGAAGACCTTGGACAGGAACAGATCCAGAGGACGATAATTTAGCCAGAGTATTTTTTCGTTTACAGGATCTTGAAGCTTATCTTTTGCGTCATGGTTTTAAGTACTATACAAGAAGTCAAATAAGCGCAAAATTAGATTCAGAAGTTGTGGGTGGCAAAACTCACTTTTTTAAAATTCGCGGCCGAGGGGTAAATGTTTGGCATATCCCAGAGCCTGAACAACAAGTGGGTTCATTTAATTTGCCAGATATGGGGGGAGATGTACTGTAAATGAAAACGTATGATTATTATGAAGGAGACTGGGGCCGATGACATTTCGTCCAGAAATAATTATCGGCCCCCCATAACCAGGAACCGGAAAAACAACTTTTTTATTAGATCAAGTGGATAAGGCATTACAAGAAGGCGTAAGACCGGATAGGATAGGATTTGTGGCTTTTACTCGTAAAGCAGCAAATGAAGCCATAGAACGTGCGCGTGATCGTTTTATGCTGTCAGAAAAACAACTACCTCATTTTCGCACTTTACATAGCATGGCTTTTAGAATGCTAGGACTAAGTAAAAATCATGTCATGAATTATAAAAAATATCAAGAATTTGGTGATATTATGGGGCTTAGAATTAGTGGAAAAATAAATTCAGAGGACGGAACAATATACGGAAACAGTAAAGGCGACAAAGCGTTGTTTCTTTCTTCTTTAGCTAGATTAAAATGCGTGTCTTTAGAAAAACAGTGGAAATCAAATACTAATGATTTAGGCTGGTATGAAATAGAGAGAGTGCATAATGGACTTAAAAAATTTAAGCTTGCTCACGGTTTATTTGATTTCACTGATATGCTTGAGCGTTTTGTTGGGGACGGCGGTGCTCCTTCTCTTGATCTTTTGGTTATTGACGAAGCCCAAGACCTTAGTCAACTCCAGTGGCGCATGGTTGAAAAATTGGCGGCTTCAGCAAAAAAAGTTATTGTAGCTGGAGATGATGATCAGGCCATATTTCAATGGGCAGGGGCAGATATAAATTATTTTATTAATCTTAAAGGAAAGGTGAATACCTTAAATAAAAGTTATAGAACTCCCCAAAAAATTCAAAATTTTGCTTTAAATATTATAAAAGAAGTAAAAACACGCAGAGAAAAACAATGGGCTAGTAAAGAAGAAGAAGGGGGAATAAATTATCACACCACAACTGAAAATATTAACATGGATAAGGGAAGCTGGTTGGTGTTAGCTAGAAATGCATTTTTCCTAGATCCTGTAGAGGAACAGTGTCGAAGAGAAGGTTTGATTTACGAAAGACGACAACGCCGGAGTGTAGATCAAACTACTTTAGACACAATAATGGCGTGGGAAAAATTACGAAAAGGAGGTGAATGCAATGCTAAAGAAGCTAAAAACATTATTTGGAATATTAAAGGCAAGATGGCAAAAATTCCAAAGGAAGGTTGCTTCACTTTAGAATTTTTAAAAGATAATTTTGAAATACTAACAACGGCTATATGGCACGAAGCTTTTGATAAAATGAGTTTAGTAGAACGTTCTTATATGATAGCTGCTTTACGCAAGGGTGAAAAAATAACTAAAACTCCTAGAATAAATCTTTCTACAATACATGGGGCAAAAGGGGGTGAAGCAGATAATGTTATTTTATTCACAGACATGGCTCATCGTACGTATCAAGATATGATTAAAATGCCGGACGCAGAAAAACGAGTATTCTACGTAGGAGCAACTAGAACTCGAAAAAATTTGCACATTATTGTCCCAAACACAAAGTTCTTCTTTTATCCAATATAGTTTGATGGTATGCTATTTTTATCAGAAAGTATTCAGCCCACAAGTGGAGGACTAAAATATGGCTAATAATATAGAAGAAACTAAAAGACCAAAGACTCCTTTAGTTTCTAAGGACGACATTAAAAACGTGATGGTTGGTCCCGACCAAAAAATTTATTTAGTTGGGGACGATAATGTTCGTCAACGCCGGGAGGGCACAAAAGCAGCAAAGATCTTTGCTGTGTATAGGGATGGCATGACAGTTGCTGAATTTTTGGTCAAGGCGAAAGCTATTGGCGGCACTTTGCGTAATGTTCGAAAAGATACAGCCTATGGTCGTATTCGTTTAGAAGGTTCCGTAGAGAACAAGCAAGCGGCCTAGTGCCTAGGTCTTAAAGGTTCGACTCCCCGAATTGGAGTTTATTTTAACACCAATTCTTGTAACCTTCAAGTGGGTGAGAAGCCCACACCTTTTAAGGGAATGTCATGAACATTAAAAACGTAGTGACTATGGAGGGTGTTCCAACACTACCTAAAGACATATTAGAAAGAGCGAAAGAAATAGAATTTGATCATGTCATTGTTTTAGGCCGTACCACCGATGGTTCACTTTATCAGGACACCAGCACCATAGATGGTCGGGATATATTAGTGCTTTTAGAACAAGGAAAGTTTGATATTATTCATAATTTATTCGGGGGTTAGAAATGAGAACTAAAGAGTTTTGTGAATTTATGTGTAAGCGAGAAGAAATTCGCCTAAAGAAAGAAACAGGTGCGCCGTGGCCTTGGACCGACGATAAAATTTTACAAACATATAAATTTACCAATGTTGATAGAGAACACGATAAGACTACTAGATGGATGCGGGAACATTGGACCGGTCCTAATTTAAATGAACCCCTCGGCAAACAGTTATTTAACTGTGCCTTTTTTCGTTACTTTGGAACAATCGAATTTGCAGAAGCTGTTGGCTGGCAAGCAAGATTTGACAGTATTAGAATAATTCAACTTGCCACTAATCGTTTGTCGGCCGGTATGCGTGTTTTTACTGGGGCTTATGTTATCACTAACCAAGGAATAAGTGCCCCGAAACAAGAAGTTGTGTGCAATCTTTTCTTACGCCCGCTTTGGGAAATAAAAGATTCTCTTGCCGCATTGGCGCTTAATTCAAAATCCTGGGAAACAACAGCCAATCGTATGCGTCAGTTAAAAGGTTTTGGCGGCAGTGGCTTTATGACAAAAGAAGTTTTGCAAGACGCAATGCACACTCCTGTTTTGTCAAAATGTAAAGATCGCAATACTTGGTGTCCTCTCGGTCCGGGTGCTCGGCGTGGCCTTAACCGAGTTTTTGAATATGATATAAAAGCCAAACGATCTGAAAAGCAAATGTTAAGGGAATTATTAGCGATATTTGGTCAACGAGCATTTCACTGGCCCGAACACTACATTGAATTGGATTTACACTGCATACAATTTCAACTTTGTGAATTTGATAAGTATGAAAGGGTGCGGCTGGGCGAAGGACGTCCAAGAAATAAATATAAACGATTTGAATCATAAAGGAGACTATAATCACAAAAGTAAAAAATACTGCGGGGGCCGTAGTTCCAATCGAAGTCAATGCTTTGTTTCCGGGCTTTGCGGATGCTTATAATGTTATTCAAGGTAAAAATATCACCCTGTCTCCAAATGATACGGCTGTAGTAATAACCGAAGAAGATGGCACACAGTTATTTTTACCTGAAAATGCAGAAATGTCGGATAGAGCCTTGGCCTTAGTGGAAATTTATAATGCCCTAGTACGTGATAAGTTAGGCCATGAAAAGTATCAAGGATTTACGCAGCCATTTGTAGATAAAATGAAAAGTCGAGTAAAATGACGTATAGGCCCATTACCGATATTTGGTTTCTTGCTAGAGCCAAACTAAAAGATGGGAAGAAATATTACGGTGCCTATCTTGGCGGATTCCCGGAAAGGGCACGAACCTTAATTGGCGCAAGTCGTAACGATAATGTTCTACATGTATGCGGCGGTATGTCGCGGCTTTATCCATATAAAGGAGGCTTTGGAGATAACGACAAAACATTAGATATAAATCCTGAGTGTGCCCCTAATTATTTACAAGATGTGCGGGATCCATGGCCGGGGCAATGGAACTATATAATATGCGACCCGCCGTATTCAATGGAAGACGCTAATAAATATTGGGCGGGGGCTGATAATTATCCAAAGCCAAATGAGATTATTAAAAGAGCATTCGAAGTGCTTGAAATTGGCGGTAAGGTGGGGATCCTTCACTACATTTTACCCAAGTGTCCAAAAAATGGAAAATTTGTCGCTGCCGTGGGCATTATGTGTGGTTTCAATAACCGCATTAGATGTTTCTCGGTATTTGAAAAATTGGAGAATTTAAATGATAATTAATATACGAGGAACTTCTGGCACAGGTAAAAGTTACATGATAAAGCGGCTGTTTGACAAATATCCTGTTGTTGATCACATTGAAGATTATGTGCTTGGAAAACGAGATATATTAAAATCAACTACTAAGAAAAAGATTGTTGGCTACACGCTCAACAACGGGGTTCATGTAGTAGGTCGCTATGAAACTAAGTGCGGGGGTTGTGATACTATTAAAACTCAAGATCAGGTTATGAATCTTGTAGTAAAGGCAAATGAAATTCACAAACACGTTATCTTTGAAGGGCTACTTACCTGTAATAGCTATGGACGTTGGAAAGAACTAGCAGAAACGACTCCTTTTTTCTTTTTGTTTTTAGATACGGATATTAAGACATGTTTAGAAGCCGTAGTTGCTCGTAGAATTGAACGTGGTAAAACGCCTGAAGAAGCCGTGCCTGATGAAAGAACAATTTATAATTTAACTCGTATGTATAATACGAATCAAAAAACTTGGGGCAAATGTCAAATTGATAATATGAACGCCGCTATGTTAGATCGTGAAGCGGCTTGGAACAAGTTGGAAAATTTAATATGCACATAATTCATGCCCGCAATGTGAATGAAGCCTATGTTGTTGGACTTAGAGATTTATTAGCACGGGGCAAGGAAGAAGACAGCAGAGCCGGTAAGGTAATCACTTATCCGAGTCCTGTTTGCACTACATATGTCCGTCCCTGGGAACGAGTACTGTTTAACAAAATTCGTGATGCAAACCCATTTTTTCATCTTATGGAAGCCTTGTGGATGTTAAATGGACGAAACGATGTTAAATGGATAAGTGAATTTAATAGTCAATTTTACAAATTTAGTGACAATGGCAAAAACTTTCATGGAGCTTATGGCACCAGATGGCGACGTTGGTTTGGTCAGAATGAAACTGATCAAATAATTAAAATAATTAGGCTATTGAAAAAAGATCCAAATACTCGTAGAGCGGTGCTTACTATGTGGGATCCAGTAGCTGATCTTGGTAAAGAGGGCAAAGATTTTCCCTGTAATTTAACGATATTATTTAGAGCTAGAGCAGGGCGATTAGATATGACAGTGTGTAATCGTTCTAATGATATTATCTGGGGGGCTTATGGGGCTAACGCTGTTCACATGTCCATGCTTCAAGAATATATGGCAAGTATGACAGGTTTTCGCATGGGGTACTATCATCAAGTAAGTAATGATTTTCATGCTTATGTGGATATATTAGATAAACTAGGTTCCCCTGATCCGGCTCCCGAGGATCCGTATGATTATGGTAATGTTACAACAATGCCAATGGTAGAAAATCCTAAGCTATGGGATGAAGACCTATCTTGTTTTATTCATGAAATAAAAATTAAGCATTATTCTAATCCGTTCTTTGGTGCGGTAGCGGAACCCATGCGTCAGGCGTGGCGGGCATGGAAACATAAAAATTATCAAGAAGCCCATAATCAAATAGATTTTATTATGGCTAGTGACTGGCGAGCAGCATGTAAAGAATGGTTGGTAAGGAGACAAAATAATGCGGCAAATAAGACAGGGCGGAAGCGTTCTCAGGTGGCACACGATTCCCCCAGTTCGTAATCAAAGTGTTGGGGAGCATTCGTGGGGGGTGGCTGTTCTATGCGCCAAGCTCTGGGAAAATTGTAGCAAGAACTTACTTCTTGCCGCCCTTTATCATGATGTATCTGAAGCTCATTTAGGAGATAATCCAGCGCCTATTAAATGGAAGCACCCAAAATTAGCCCAAGCTCTCGCAGACGTAGAACATAATTTAATGAATGAAATGGGCTTATGGATCGCATTAGATGATGATGATAAAAAACGATTAAAAATTGCAGATATGATGGAACTGCTTTGGTTTTGTATTGAAGAAGAACGTAGAGGTAACAGAACATTTAAAGAAATATTTGTAAGAGGAGTAAAATATTTACAGGATACTGCTCTTGATGAAAATTCTAAAACAATGCTTAATGAGCTTATCGCTATGGAAGCAGACTTATGAGCAATTTTAAATTAATTCGTGCTGAAATAATTACTGTAGTTACAAGCGATAAAAAAATAGATTCGGTTAAAACAATTATTGAATTTAATTTTTTAGAAGAACAGGATCCAAAAATCTTTGTGTTCGATGGAAATATTAAAGAACAATTACTAAAAACTGATTTTGATATCAAGGAACTTGATGCAGAAGCTTGGTTTAATCCAATAAAAAATGGTTGGGAAAACGCAATGAAGTTTTGTAATGACGCATGAACCTATTTGGCTTGCCGGATATCCAAAAAGTGGAAACACCTGGATTCGGATTTTTCTTGCGAATTATATACTAAATATGAAAAGACCTTTGGATGTGGCCAGTTATAGTACAGAAATCCCATTTAGTTGTGGCGAAACCTTGAAAAATCTAGAACACGGACATGGACAAGTTTATGCAAAAACACATAAAGATTATAATCATAAACTACATAAAACGCACAGAGCTGTTTATCATGTTCGCCATCCTTGTGACATAGTTCCTAGTTTCAGCGACCATAAAAATATTTCTATTAATGAATCCGTCACCCATGTAGCAAAACACTGGCCCCTTCATGTTTCTAGTTGGAAACATCATGCTGGATTAATGCTACGTTACGAAGACATGTATAAAACACCAGTAGAAATATTTGGTTATCTTATTTTATATTTCGGGTTATCATATGACTATGAGCGTTTGTGTCGCGCAGTAAAATTTAGTTCATTTGAAATATGCCGTAAGCAGGAGGAAAAAGGCGGTTTCAAAATGAATGCCCGCAGTCCCCACGCGCATAGATTTTTTAGATCAGGAAAAATTGGCACGGGGCATAAACTTTTAACGAGAAGTCAAATAAATCATCTTTGTTCATCACAAGAATTTAAAGAAATATACCCGGAGAAAGAACATGTCAGATAATCAACATTTAGAATATCTTCAGCAAGTCGCGGATAATGATGTTAAGGTGCTTTTAGAAAAAGAAACCGAATACGGTTCCAGTTGGAAAAAACGAGGTGGCGTTGGAGCATTTATGATGCTTGCCCGCAAATGGGATAGAATTGAAAACCATTTACGCGGGGACTATAATATTTTAGCAGCTCTGTATAAAGAAAGAGATAAGACAGATGGATTGTTAGACGACATTAGTGATTTACGCCGTTATTTAATGCTCGTCGAAGCTGAGGTTGTAAGTATGACCACTGGAGAATTATTTCAAAGTGAAAATACCACGCAAATTGTTATCCAGAACGATGCTCCGGATTCAGACCAAATCTGATGGGCAGGGGGCAGCATAAGCCCGGTAAAAAGCTAGAACTGGCTTGTAGCGGGGCAAGATGGGGCGCATACCGATGACCAGTAAGCAATTAGTACAATGTCTAATACATTCGGGGCACTTAAATAAGCTAACACTTATTGAAATTGCAGAATTAACGGGATATTCATCCAGTGTTATTAGTCGATGGCACAGTAAAAAGAAGCCCCCGGATATACATCAATTTGTTGATTGGGCAAACGCTCTTGGTTTTGAAGTTAAACTTGTGAGGCCAGATGCAACTACCTCTATTCATACCTGAGAATAACTGGGTACCCCCAGAAATTTTACCCGATTTTCGCGGCTGTGATGCCATAGCTATGGACAATGAAACAAAAGATCCAAATTTAAAAGAACGTGGAAGTGGCTGGGCGCGAAAAGATGGAAATGTAATAGGGTTTTCAATTGGTCTTGTGCGCGGGTCTAGCATAGATACTTATTACTTACCTATCGCACATGAACAAGGGTCTAATTTAGATAAGGACTTGGTGCTAGAATACATGTCAGATCTTTGTGGATCTAACATACCAAAAATATTCTTTAATTCAATGTATGATATAGGATGGAACCGAGCTGAGGGCATTGAAACTAAAGGTGAAATAAATGATGCTATGTTTGCTGCCGCCTTAATTGATGAAAATAGGACGTCTTATAGTTTAGACAATATCTCTAAAGACTGGATAGGGACAAGTAAAGATGAACGCTTACTAGAAGAAGCTGCCGTTGTTTTTGGTATTCCTAGAAAAAACATTAAGGCAAATCTTTACAGACTACCTCCTGAACTTGTAGGGCCGTACGCTGAACAAGATGTTAAAGTGACATATGATCTTTGGAAATATGAACAAAAGTTATTGGAACGGGATGGACTTGAAGAGTTATTTCGTTTAGAAATAGATCTCGTTCCTATGTTTATAAAAATGCGAGAACGAGGCATACGAGTTGATGTAAACAAAGCCGAACAATTAGTTCCAAAACTTAAAAGCCAAATACAAAAGCTTCATAAGAAAATAAGGGATGCTTACGAAGTTACGATTGCTGTTTGGGAAAATGAAAGTTTAGCAAGAGCTTTTGATAAATTAGGACTATCCTATACTTACACTCCAACTGGATTACCTAGTTTTACTAAGGAATTTCTCGCAGCACATGATCATCCTATTACAAGTATAATATTACGAATACGCCAAACTGAAAAAACAATCAATACATTTTTAGAAGGCACCATATTATCGCATAGCGTCAATGGGCGCATTCATACTGAATTACATCCATTAAAAAGTGAACAAGGAGGAACTGTAACGGGCAGATTAAGTAGTAGTAATCCTAATCTTCAGCAAACCACAGCACGGGATGCGGAATTTGCGCCTATGATACGCGGTTTATTTTTACCAGAAAAAGACACAGTCTGGGGGGCGTTTGACTATTCGTCACAAGAACCGCGCCTTACTGTTCATTACGCTTATTTGACAAAACAAAATGGTGCTGAAGAAGCCGTTCGTAAATATAATGAAGATCCAAATACAGATTATCATGGCATGGTGGCAGAATTAGCTAATATACCAAGAAAAGACGCTAAAACAATTAATCTAGGTATTACTTATGGAATGGGGGGAGTAAAACTGTGCCACGATTTAGGTTTACCTACGGAACGGAAAACCAATAAACGTACAGGTAATGACTATGAAGTTCCTGGAGCAGAGGGCAAAGAAATTTTAAATTCATATCACGAAAGTGTGCCGTTTGTTAAAGGATTAATCAATACTTGTTCCAACTTAGCACAAGAACGAGGTTGGATACGCACAATAGAAGGTCGATTATGTCATTTTGACACATGGGAATTAATTAAAGGCCCGTCTGTAGCTATTTCTGGTAGAGATAAAGCATTGAAAAAATATGGCCCCGGAATTAAACGAGCTTTTACATATAAAGCACTTAATCGTTTAATTCAAGGCAGTGCTGCTGATATGACTAAAAAAGCAATGCGGGCTATTTATCAAGAAGGACAACTACCTATGCTACAAATGCATGATGAATTAGATATGTCTATAAGTAATGAAAAAGAATACAAGATTTGTGAGCAATGCATGGTGGAAGCGGTAAATCTTTCTGTACCCATAGTAGTAGATTGTGAATTTGGTCAAACATGGGGGAACGCAAATCAATTATGGAAACAAGTATCAAAGATAAACTAAAACAATTGAATAAAGATACAGAACTTGCAACAGAACAGCTACATTATATGCTTACGGAGGAAAAGTTCTTGCCGGACACGGTACTTTGGATAGCTGAAAAATATAAACTTACAGCAAAAAAACTGGAGGTATTAGTAAATGAACATAAAAATAACACTAAGTTCAGCATTACTATTAAGTGATGATGGGGGAGATTTTATAAATGAAACACCATCAAATCAACGAACAGCTGAAGAAAAAGCTAGAATTCGTCAAAAACATTATATAAAAAAAGGCGACAATGTGTCTTTTGATAATCAAACAACAGATGGTGTTCAACTTGTTGAAACCGGCACCCTTGAAACAGCAACGGCAAAAAAATAGACATGATTAAAAATCTAATCACAGATAATCCACTCCAAAAAGATATTATCCAGCAAAGAGTCACATCCAACTTAGATGTTGCTCACTGTCTAAAATGTGGCTGGTGGATTGTAGATAGAAAAATAAAAGAATGTGAAGAATGTGGTAAAGAATTAATGGTGTGGACGGTTCCAGAAAATGAGCGAAAAGAACTTTAGTAAGCTATTCATAAAGCATCTGCCCAAGGATGCTCACCACCAGCGCATCGAAACAGGCGACACCGGACGCGGGATACCGGATATCAACATAGGCTACGATAGTCGTGAATACTGGGTGGAGCTTAAGGTAGTGAAGGGGCGGCAGATAAAGCTCTCACCTGAACAGATCGCGTGGCATTTTCGCAGAACACGCGCCGGAGGCGTCACCTGGATAATTGCGCGGGATAAGTATGAAGGTGTTAGAAAAGGCAAGGGAGATGTGATTTACGCATGGGAAGGTCAACACAGTATGACCGTGGCTGATAAAGGCTTAAACTTTGATGCGAAGTATAAATGGGAAGGCCCGTTCAACTGGCCCGAGATTATGTGGCGGCTATTCAACGCCCCAAAACCGGCATAATTGACCCGTATTTAGACCCATATAAGCGCCATACAGCACTCAGGCCGTAGGGGGGCGGGTAGGGTGCTACCATAAAATTATACTGGATTGTCAGAACAGGCGCAAAACGCCAGCGCGGGCATTAGTCAGTTAATTTCAGCTTTTGCCTCTTCACAGCGGCCTTATAGTTCTTAGGGGCGGGCGGCTCTGGCTTCGTGATCTTTAAACCCATGGAACCATGAGGGGGCCGTGGTGCTGGATCATCTATTAGTTCGTCTGACCTATCCACGTTTGTATTCACACCCAAGCGTTCCATAATCTGGTGAAGTTTATCTGCGCTTTGTTCTATGGCTGTAAGGTCATCTAGGTCTGTATCAAAGGCATCGGTCTGATAATCTTTTCTAACATTCTGCGCGTATTCCTTAACGCTCCGGCCACCGGTTCCATCCAGATGCTCAACGTTAATTCTTTCTATTTCATCAAAGTATGTTCTGTCTTGGGTTTCACTAAACTTTTTATCCAGCCAGTTGGCATAGTCTGAGACTTCATTAACCGCCCATATCATTTCATCTGGATCACCCTGTAGCATATAATCATACCCCCCATCGTCGTGCCAATACCTACTCCTAAGTAATTGAGCTAGTTCAGCACCGGGGTCTTCACTGAGTAGAAACACAGCATCTGGGTCATCAGCATCAAAGTTTCTAAAGAAAGCATCTGTCTTTTGCATGTCAGGGCCATAGAGTTCATGCTGTTTCATATACTCACGAATCATGGGCATACTTTCACTGGCAGTAACTTCTTTATCCTTACGAGGACTATATGTTTCCATCATCTTGTCCAACTTTCTGGACATTGGATCAAATGATCTTGGTTTATCAAACGTAAGTTTTTCAAGTGGGGTTTGCATTCGGTCGCTCAAGACCTCGTAGGCTTCACTGATGTTCTTGAACTTATGTTCGGCTCTCTTGTCTCCGGGATTCTGGTCGGGGTGATATTTCATGGCCAGCTTGCGATACGCTTCCTTGACATCGTCCAGGCTGGCGCTCCGGCTGATGCCGAGTGTGTCGTAATAGTCCTGCTCTTTAGGCAAGGAATCGGCCCTAGTGGAGGGCTGGTTTGCTGCGTCGTCGGTAAGCGAAAATATGTCCGTAAGTTTTTCAAGTGGGGATTGCATTCGGTCGCTCATAGCATCCCTAGGTTTTTCGAGTGGGGGTTCTTTTTCTTGAAATTCACTAACAATACCAGCTCTACGAAAATGTTGTGTAAATCTTTCATTTTCTATAAGAGCATCTTTTAAATCTTCTATCCTATTTTCATGATGACTTTTAGAATATCCAGGTGTTTCTATGTCGTCTCTCTGGCCGACATCATACCAGCCAGAATAAATTAAAGCTTCATCCCCTGGATAACTTAAACCATTTTTTCCATATTTTTCTTTGTACGCTATTGGATCATCAGAAAGTTC
>Ga0098039_1000338_pt1 | contig 20365 bp, 17 predicted proteins | sample 6_EtaG_FD_75047 | JGI IMG/M metagenome (GOLD analysis project Ga0098039, IMG submission 75047) | Marine viral communities from the Subarctic Pacific Ocean - 6_ETSP_OMZ_AT15160 metaG | ecosystem: Environmental > Aquatic > Marine > Oceanic | place: Pacific Ocean | collected 2015-01-08 | reverse complement strand
TGCCTTGGGTTTATTGGTTCATATGTGACTCGCAAGTGCCTGGAGCGCGGCTGGAAAGTGTATGGGGTCGATAAGTGCACGTACGTTGCCAATACATCGCTCTTAGAAGAGTTTGAACAATACGACAATTTCACATTCTTACAAAAAGATATAAAAGATCTTGACCATTTGTATGATTGTGATTATGTTATCAACACCGCCGCCGAATCACATGTTGGCAATAGCATCATTGATAGCCGAGAATTCATCAATAGCAATATTACAGGAGTACAGAATCTTTTGGATCTTATTCGCCGTAAGCCAGAAAATATCAACCGTAGACCCGTTTTCTTCCACTTTAGTACCGACGAGGTGTACGGTGATATAGAAAGCGGAGAACACACAGAGAAAGACATCCTACACCCCAGCAATCCCTATTCTGCAGCCAAGGCTGCAGCCGATATGTTAGTGTTGGCCTGGTCGCGAACTTATGATGTAGATTATATTATTTTGAGACCGACCAACAATTATGGAATTGGCCAATATCCTGAAAAGCTGATACCCTTATCGGTTAAAAATCTCGCAAGGGGAAGGAAAATCCGGCTTCACAACATGGGCAAGCCAATAAGAAACTGGCTACATGCCGATGACACGGCCGCGGCAGTGATGACCATCATTGATGCCGGCGTAGTGAATGAGATCTACAATGTAGGCGGCGGTTTTGAGCAGGCCAATATAGATACCGTCGTTAAGATTATAGAACATTTTTTTGGAAATCTGGATAATATGAAGGATATCATTGATTTCTCTTATTCTCGCGAAGGCCAAGATGTGAGATATGCTCTTAATGATGACAAGTTGAGAGAATTGGGGTGGAAACCGAAAAAAGTGCTTGACAAAGAGTTACATTCTGTTGTACAATATTACAAAGAGAAGTTCATATGGTAGACAATAGAAAAGCAATGAGAAAATTTATAGAAGAAAACTATAATGCGACATTTTTGCCTAATGCGCAGATAGTCGATCCGGCAGAGCAGTTGTTGTTCAAGTCTGACATGTTAGATGGACTGGATCGCCTTTATGCGTTGAAAGACAAATACTTAAATCAGCCGGCACTTATTATGGGCCTCGGACCGAGCCTTTTGGAGATAGATAAGAACGAATACCCCTCTCATCTGAAAATGACATGTAATGGATTTTGGAAGGTACCTAATTTTTTTGATGATTTTAAGCCCGACTTTTGGTGCGCCGCAAACTCATTTAAAGATCTAAAAGAGCCATTTAAGATATGTTTGGAAAAAAACATAAGAACCTTTGTTACGATACCAAGGCTGAATGAATATTCAGAGCTTCTGAAGATCGCAAGGGAAGACGAAAAGATGAACATGGTCTATCCATGGCTCTGGGAGCACCAGATTTTTCAAAACTTATTAGCACAAAAATACGGGTTGCAAAAAATTTATTCTCGTTGTAATACTATAACAAATCATATGATTGCCTTCGCCCTGTGGTTGGGGTGTAATCCCATTAACATTACTGGCTTTGATTTGTCATATAAGGGGGCCCTAGAGGCCACAGGCATGACTCACGCTGGGTACTCCAGATCTGAGGTATTGGACCGAGAACCCGGCACCGGCGAAGAAAGAAGCGGCCCCCTCCCCTTCGATGGGAAGTTTAAGGCGATAGATGCTTTTGATAATCCACAAGAGAGAGCCCAGATCTTGGGAGACTTAAAATATTTGTGTACGCTAGCTAGGTACCGCGGAGTACGTCTGAACAATCTATCTTATAAAACAAATAGGTTGCCAAAAGTAATAGCATAGGTTAAATTCTTGACACTATGGAAAGGCTTTGTACAATAAAACCACAAGGAAGTATAAATGTTTGAACTAGATAAATTGATGGAGCAATTTAGCATCTCCGGACTTAAGGCTTCGTTTGAAGACGAAGGCGCCCATCTTGCTGAAGTCAATGAGGTGATTAAGCTTGCTCATGCTGCAAATATTACAGCTACTGTAAAAATAGGCGGGGCAGAGGCTAGATCCGACATACAAAACTGTACATTGTATGATGTTGATAACATCGTTGCGCCCATGATTGAGACAAAGTTTGCAGCAAAAAAATTTGTTGAGGCATGCAAAGACATTGTTGAGCCTCTGCATTCTAAGAACTTTTATATCAACATAGAAACAGTCACTGCAACCAAAAATGCAAAAGAAATAATTGAGGAAGTAGAAGGGTTTGTAGCCGGAATAGTTGTCGGAAGATCCGACCTTTCAAAATCATTAAAACTTACAAAATCAGACACTAATTCTGAGATACTTTTCGAATACACAAAAAACGTTTTCGAGCTTGCAAAAAATAGAAACCTACAAACAACTATGGGCGGAAATTTGAACTCTGAGGGTTTTCAGTTTGTCAAGTCCTTGTGGGATGTAGGCCTTCTTGATAGGGTAGAAACCAGGCTTGTCATATGCAACGTAGATCAAAGACTCATAGACAATTACCAAAAATTCATAAGCCTTAGTATTGAGCTTGAGAAGCGGATACTTCAAAAACGGCTGTCTGTTGTTAATGCAAAAAGAAAAAAAATAGAGGATAGAATCAAATCAATTTCCGGAAGATCTGGCTTTTTGAAGCATGTTAACGAAAGTGAGAAGTTTGTTCTGGTTATTGACTTTGATAACGTAATACACAACATGACCATGGGCTATCACAATGGTACAATCTATGGACGTCCGATAAAGGGAACAGAGGGCGCCCTGAAAAAACTGGCAGAGAAATATAAGCTGGTTGTTTATACCTGCAAAGCTAACCCCAATCGGCCGCTTGTAAACGGAAAGACTGGGACTGAACTTATTTGTGCGTGGCTAGAAAAAAATAACTTGAGCAAGTATATTGATTCTGTAACATTTGGAAAGCCTAATGCAGTAGCATATATTGATGATAAGGCTTTGGAGTTTACTTCGTGGGAATCTTGCCTTAACAAAATGATAGAAAAGGGTCTTCTTTGAATGAATATTCTCATAACAGGCGGCGCTGGTTTTATAGGCCATGAAGCTGCGAAGCACCTTAGTGGGCATCATAAAGTTTCTATTATAGACTTTCATGAAAAAGTTTCTAAAATTTTCAACGATGACTTATCTTGCTACGGATTTGATATATCCAAGGATAGCTGGATTAAAAAACTACCTAAAGATTTTGATGTTATAATCCACTGCGCCGCCCAGACGGGGGGATATTATTCTCTGCTTGATCCACAAAAGGATTGTATGTGGAATGCTGTTGGTACAGCAAATGTGGTTTCTTTTTCGAAAAAGTGCAAATCTTTACAAAAAGTATTGTATCTTTCTTCAATGGCCGTATACGGAGAGGGAAGAAATAAAGATGAAAATAGTGATGTAAATCCTATTTCTTTTTATGGATGTAGTAAATTAGCCGGCGAATTTTATGTGAAAACCATGACATTGCAAACTGGGATCCCTCATGTTATCTTACGGCTCTGGAACACATATGGATTCGGGCAGGATCTAAAAAATAAGCACCAGGGCATGTTAAGCATTTATCTTTCACAGTTGTTAGAAAACAAAAGAGTAAAGGTGACGGGCAGCCTTCAAAGGGTAAGGTCGTTCGTTCATGTTGATGATGTTGTCAATGCAATCACGCTATGTATGAAGAGTGAAAAAGCATTGAACCAAACTTTTAATGTGTCGACTGAAGAGTCTTGCAGTTCTGGGGATTTAATAGAGATGATTGCTTCTTCGCTTGGAACGCAAGCAGTCATAGAAGAGCACCCCGGATATGTAGGTGATCAGATAATAAGCACCGGAATCAGCAAGAAGTTGAAGGCAATAGGGTGGATCCCTAAAACATCTCTTTATGATGGTATTCAAGAATTTACAAAATTAGTTGGTGGAATCTCTAAATGATGTACCCAAAGATTTGTGTGTTATTGACGGGCAGGGGAAACAATACACTCAATGATAAAAACGTGATTCCCGTACTCGAAAAGCCTCTTCTTGCTTATAGTGCAATGGAGGCTAAAAAAATTGAAAACGTCCAAGGTTTCTTTGTAAGTAGCGAAAATGAGAAGATTTTGGCGGCAGCTGAAGATGTAGGTTATACGCCAATTATTCGACCGCATGCCTTTTCTTTACCCAGCGCACAACATGTAGATTGTCTAAGACATGCAGTCGACGTCATGAAATCGGAACATGGACTAGACCCTGATATTCTGATTGTTCTTCTCGCGAATTCGGCAACAGTTAAAAAGGAATGGTTAGTGGACTGTATCGATCTGGCTGTAAAGACACCCAGCGCAACATCTGTAATACCCGTGCAGGTAAACAATGATCATCACCCGTATAGGGCAAAGAAAATTGACTCAAATGGATTTTTGAATGGATATTTTGATTCTCATAAAGGTCGCGAAATTTCTTCAAACAGGCAAGATTTGCCACCCAACTATTTTGTATGTCATAATTTTTGGGTTTTGAATTTACGCAATATGAGTCTTCGCTTGGACGATGGAAAACCTCCATGGCTATTTATGGGACAAAAGATGTTGCCTTATATTGTTGATTATTCTTTAGATGTACATAATCAGGAAGACATTTATTTAACTGAATTATGGCTAAAAGAAACACTGGTGGGTAATAGTAGATGATTTTTTTAGAGAAAATAATAATACATCCCAGCACTAGCAACATATGTTTATCATTGTACCCTAGGTTAAAATGAAATCACTTCCTAGAAAAACTAATATTGAGATAGAGCATGTAGAAAAAAGCTGGGGTTGGGAAAAATGGATATGTAATGGTCCAGAATATTGTGGAAAATTATTATTTTTTAAAAAGGGAAAGAGATGCTCTTGGCATATGCACAGGTTAAAGGATGAAGTATTCTATCTTCAATCTGGAAAGCTCATGGTGTATTATTCAGATAATGATGATCTAACAAGTGCAAATCAAGTAATATTAAACCCTGGGGGAAATTTTCATGTTTATCGCGGACTAAGACATCAAATGGTCGCTCTAGAAGATTCAGAGCTATTTGAGTTTTCAACACAACACTTCGATTCAGACAGCTATAGAATCATAAAAGGAGACTGACAAGAGTGAAAATATTGATTACCGGAGGAAGCGGAATGATTGGGCAAGCATCTAAAGAAGTGTTGCCCGACGCCATATATGTATCTTCTAAAGATTGTGATTTGAGAGATGCCGAGTCAACGCAAAAGCTATACAAAAGACACAAGCCGGATCAAGTTATACACCTGGCTGCCAAAGTAGGTGGTATAGCCGCAAACTCAAACTACTTGGCAGATTTCTATACAGAGAACATGCGCATAAACACAAATGTGCTACAGGGGGCCCACCTCAGCGGCGTTAAAAAGGTGGTCTCCATGTTGAGCACGTGTATTTATCCAGATAAGGCTAAATACCCACTGACCGAAAGCCAGATCCACAGGGGCCCTCCCCACTACTCCAATTACGCATATGCATATGCCAAGCGAATGCTTGACATTCAATCGCAAGCATACCGTGATCAATATGGGTGCAATTTTATAACAGCAGTGCCGAACAACTTGTATGGAGAGTATGATAATTTTCACTTGGAAAACTCTCACTTGATTCCTGCAATAATCAGAAAGGTATACGAAGCAAAACAAAATAAGACGGATGTAACTTTATGGGGGTCCGGCGCGCCGCTTAGAGAATTTACATATTCTAAGGATTTGGCTAGAATTGTAGTATTGTTATTAGAAGAGTATGATGGTCGCTACCCAATAAATGTAGGGAACACAGCAGAATATTCAGTAAAACAAGTTGCCAAAACAATATCTGAAATCTTAGATTTTAAGGGAGAGATATTGTGGGACACCTCTAGGCCAAGCGGTCAATTTAGGAAGCCTTCTGATAATTCCAAATTCATCGAGTTGGGATGGCGCCCAGAAGACTATACCCCACTAAGAATCGGCTTAGAAAGCATGTGTCAATGGTTTTTAGAAAATTACCCAAACGTAAGAGGGGTTAAATGAAAACAGCATTAATAACCGGCGTAACAGGACAAGATGGTTCATATTTAGCAGAATTTTTGTTAAAAAAAGACTATAAAGTGATAGGGATTAAGAGGCGCACATCGCTCATCAACACAGATAGGGTTGATCATATGTTTCTTGGTGGCCGCGGCACCACAAACCTAGAGCTAGTATATGGAAACATGATTGATTCCGGCAACATACATCGAATACTTCAAACATATAAGCCAGATGAAATCTACAATCTCGCAGCCCAGTCCCATGTCCGCGTTTCATTTGAAACACCGGAGGAAACAGCCGAGATTGTAGGCATGGGAACATTACGCTTGCTTGAGGCAGTCCGCAATATGTGTCCGGAAGCAAAGTTTTATCAAGCATCCTCGTCAGAGATGTTTGGTGACAACCCACAGAACCCACAAAATGAATTTACACGATTAATGCCAGCTTCGCCTTATGCCTGCGCCAAAGTGTTCGCTCACAACATTGTGAGAAACTATAGAGAAAGCTACAACCTTCATGCTTCCTCTGGAATTCTCTTCAATCACGAGTCCCCTCGCCGCGGCGAAACATTTGTCACAAGAAAGATCACAATAGCAGCCGCACGAATTAAAGCAGGCCTGCAAGATAAGTTATTTTTAGGCAACTTAGATGCTAAGCGCGACTGGGGATTTGCCGGAGACTACGTAGAGGCTATGTGGTTAATGACTCAGCAAGAAGAGCCTGACGACTATGTAATTGCCACCGGCGAAACTCATACCGTAAGAGAGTTTTTACAAGTGGTTTTTGAATATGCCGGCTTGAATATTGATAGACATGTTGAAATCGACGAACGACTATTTAGACCCCACGAAGTACCTCTTCTTTTGGGCGATGCCACAAAGGCGAAAAGCAAGCTTAATTGGGAGCCTAAAGTAAAATTTAACGATTTGGCAAAAATGATGTATGATCAAGACCTAAAGGCAATAGTAAGATGAAATATAAGCCCGGAGATATCATAAAGTGGACAAGCGAATATGATGATTATATCGTAAAAGATTCGGGTACGGGTATCATATTAGATATTAAAGAATATAAACTTGAAGAACATTCTTATGTGAGTTATCGTGTGTTTAGAAACGCACATAATGATATAATGTTTTTTGAAGAAAGAGATTTGCATAATATAAATTTAAAGGAGAAATAAATGAATTTATCAGACCAAGCACTGGGTGCGATTATGATGGCACTCCAAGAATCACTCTTGACACAGACCGACATCGTACCGGTATTAAAGGGGTTTGACTTAACAGAGACCAAGGACGGTCTAATTGTTACAAACCCTCCAACAGTGAGATTTACAGACAACACAGAGATCTCTAATGAAGATCTAGAAAGCATGTCTGAGAGATAACGATGCCAAGGTATCGTTATCAGTGCGAAGAGTGCGACACTTTCGTAGACGCCTTCCACAGCTACAAGGAATTGTTGAGTGATTGTGAACAATGCGACACTAAAGGTTCTTTGAAGAAGGTATTGAGTGTTCCCTATTATGGAACAAAAACACTCTCGAAAGAAGCACAAAAGAAATTAGGCGAGATTACAAAGGAATATATCGAAGAAAATCGCAAGATATTAGAACAGCAGAAAGAAGATATAAAAAGAAAAAGGAAAGATTATGACAAGACTTGAAATAACATTAAGTGCTATATTGTTGTTTTCTGTGGTGTTTAACGTTGGTATATTTTTATATGCCCGGGCCGCAGTTTTACGTCTTTTAAGTGTGTCGGAAGAGTTGGGAGACCTACAGTTGATGATTGACTCTTTCGCCGAACACTTGGATTCCGTATATGAAATGGAAACATTTTATGGCGATCAGACGCTCGAAGGCCTTTTAAATCATGCCAGATCATTTAATGAACAATTGGAAACATTTGAACATATTTATGAATTAACAGAAGAAGAGGCGAATGACAACGAAAACGAAGAAACAGAAGACGAAGCGCCGTAAAAATCACTATTTTACGCAAATACATGAAGATGCAATAGTCCGATATGCGCAGATAAATTGCTCACGCGAAAGAACAGAATTATATGTTAATTGGATTGGACCAGCATTTAATGAAATGGTAGACAAAATTGTCTTTACTTATAAGTTCACGAATCTGCCAAACATTGATTCTTTGCGGGATGAGTGCAAGATTTGGTTGATGACAATTCTTGATAAATATGATCAAAGCAAGGGCTCAAAGGCCTTTTCGTATTTTTCGGTGATTACAAAGAATTGGTTTATCCACAAAGTCAAAAGACAGCAAAAACGAAACCGACGCGAAATTGATTATGACAATATCGCCAAAAAATATGAGGAAGAGTTTTTATCCACCAATGAATCTTACATAACACTCCGCGAAGAAAATGAATTTTGGGAAATGTTCCACAAAGAATTGAAATCCTGGGACGCGTCCCAAATGAAAGAAAACGATTTAAAAGTTTACCAGGCGATTATAATCCTGTTTGAATCAAAAGAGGACATTGAAATTTTTAACAAAAAAGCTATTTACTTATATCTTCGAGAAATCACAGGCCTGAATACAAAACAGATCGTGAATTCGTTGAAAAAGTTTAGGAAAAAGTATTACAACTTTAAACAAAACTGGGACACTGGAGAATTATGAGTAAAGAAAATTTAGAAACTCTTATTGACGAAGCACTCGATAACATTCGCAACGACAGAAAAGCAGCCCGTGAATTTCTAAATGATATTGCAAATGAATTGGTGAGAGACTCGGAACAAACAAAATATTTAAGCCCAGTTGCGGCTAAACACATCGAGACATTACAACGATCTAACGAACAGCTTGTTAAGATAATTGCGATTCAACAAAAAAGTAACTCAAAAGACTCCGGATTGACCGAAGAGGATAAAAATAATTTATTCGATTTGATTCAAGGAGAAACGAGTGGCACAAAGTAAAGACCTATATGATTGGTCTACTTTTACTGCATCTGATTCAGCGATTGACTTGCTAGGGCATATGATCCGCTGGGGCATAAGCTCTGAAAAATCCGCTCGTAGAGTAAAATTTAAAGCCCGAGTGCTTACTCCAGCCGGCCAGTTGGCCCCACTACAGGTAAGAGGAATTGACGGCACAGCTACGGGGGGTACCGGTGGTTCCAAGGTTTGGTTCAAGGCGCGAATTCTGGGCCCCAATTCCCCCCACGCATTTCTACCAGACCCGTGCGATCCGTCTTATTTTAGTGATCCGGACTATGTGTATAAATTAATACAGATGCACACAACATTCTTAGCGGAAACAACCGCTGGCCACGCAACCGCGGTCACAAGAGGCGATATCGTGTCCGTCGAACTCGAAGCCACTGAGGCGTCCTATAATCTCCAACACGGGAAATATTTAAAATTACTAAGCCAAGAAGACCCTCCGTCTGCCGGATCGGAAGAATGCGCAGCCCTGATTAAACTATTTGGACAGGTTAGCAAAACTCCGCTTAAACTTAAGGAATTCGGAGGAACTCCCGGCCCCACCGGCCATCCCACGGCGCCGGCCCCAATCGGATCCGTCGGGCCGACACCAGCACCCCGTGGAGTATACGGCCAGCAAGGTGGCTCTCTCACAGCCAAGAAGTACTTATCTCTTTGCGAGGTATACCAGATGATGAAGGAGTTATATCCGTCTCCCCAATATCATCCTAATTTAGTACTTGCTTTAATGGCTAATATGGACGTCGAGTCCGCCGGATTTCAACCAAATATCGGCGGCGATCTGACAAAATCCACAGGGAAAGGTCTAGACGCCATTGGCTGCACCACATCCACCGGAGCGTGGAAGTGCCATGCCACCGACAACCCCATATACGAACATTGTTCGCATGGTCTGTTCCAAATGAACGTTTGTGGCAAAAGCTTTATGGGTGGTCAATTTTTAGTACACCACAAAGTCTGGAGCGATGCCAAGAAAGCCCCCGGAGATCCCATCAGAGCCAAGCAACTGCTTAATGATCCTATAGCGCAATTGGAATTTGTGAGGGATAACCAACTTCCATTAAAGGCCTCCGCGGCCGCCCTGCAGCGCCCCCACGCCCCGGATAAGGGCAAGAACGGCAGAAGCGGATCTTGGGCTTTGTGGTTTCAGGAAAATTTCGAAAACATGGTGCGAGATGATATTAGAGAGAGAAAGGCACAAGAGTTTGTTAGCAAAGTTGCCGAGTGCGACCCCGCTCCGCCGACAGTAGCCAAGGTAACCCCGGCTCCCCCAGCCTGTAAGGGCCCCAACGACGGCGGCGTTGCAGGCACGGATTTCCAGTGGACTGATGAACTTCCCGACGGCACGTGGGATTGGGAGTGCATAGTGTAATATGGCAAACAGAGATTTATATGATTGGTCAACTTTTACAGCGGGAGAGAATGCCATGGATTTGTTTGGCCACGCACTTCGCCAATCATTGTCCTCCGATTCCTTTGCGGGAAGAACAAAATTTCGCGCCCAAGTGCTTACTCCCGTCATGACACTGAGTGCTCTACAGGCCCGCGGTATTACCGGCACAGGAGGGGCCGCAGCCGTATCAGAAAGCTATGCCTTTAGGGCCCGCATATTAGGCGAAAACTCTCCCCATGCATTTTTGCCGGATCCGTGTGATGCCGCCTTTGCAACCAACAAAGATTTTGCACATCGAGCCAGATCTATGCATACGCTTTTTCTTGTTTCGACAGAACAAGATGTATCAACGGTATCTGTGGGCGATCTTGTATATGTAGAATTGGAAAGAAGCAATAATTCGTATAACTTGGAACATGGTTTGTTTTTATCGCTTTTGAGCGAAGAAGCACCCCCCACAGCCGGCTCAGAGTGCATCACTATGTCCGATTTTGATTGGACCGCCCCAGACAACCCAGTCGTTGGCTCCGCCAGCGACGGGGGCAAGAGATCAAAGCCCCAGTATGATCCAGAGGTTAGAGAAAAGGGTAAGAAATATGCGTCAGTGAAGTGCACTCGCGAGTCCCGCGCGATATCGAGAGCGGAATTGATGAAGATTGAGCCCAAAATAGAAGCCAAAAGATGCAAACAGTTTGATGGAGGTGATAATCTTTGGAGATGTTCACAGCCGACGTTGAGTACCCTAAGACATGTTGCCAGTAAAGGTGTTAAACACATCATTAAGCTTAACGGCTCTTCCGGCGGCGACTTGTCCTATAGCTATGATCCTTCAACCGGTCTTTGTATCGGTCACGATCTCGAACAAGCAGCTTGCGATGCCTATGGCATGGAGCTTCATATCATCGACGCTGCCCTCGGCTGCAAAGTTGGCCGCGGCTACGCCGGCAGCATCGCGAAGATTAATAAGGTTTTTGACATGAAAAACGCCCTGGTTCACTGCACCCACGGTGCAGATAGAACAGGGTATGCGGTTGCGCAAAAAAAAGGCGGCGACAAGGAAAAGTTGTGGGAATATACAATTGGCTACAATCAGTGGAAAAACGTCGTGTGTAAAAGACCCCAGAGCGGCTTTGTCTGGTATTTGGAGGGCTTTTACCCTGTACGAGAATTCTGCAAATGCCACCCAGAATGTGGCCTGTGCAAAAAAAGCCAAATCACCCATAAGGGTTGCCCAACCCTCGATCTTACTAATATCCAGCCGGATCCGGGTCACGCCATCATAGGCCAGAGAGTCGGCACTGGCGCATGCGCAGGCGCAGGCGCCCCCAGCAGTTGTAAGTATATAGACGCCGGCCACAGAAAGGTGAAGAGCGGCAAAGAAGGCCTCAATTACCATTGGGCGTGGATGGACGAAGATGAGGTCTTCTCCGGAGGATGGTACCCGGCCTGCGGTGTGGGCCCTACATGGGACTATCTCGTAAAAACAGGTAAGGTAAAGGAGTAGGTATTATGTCAAATTTAGATTTATATGATTGGTCAACTTTTACAGCCGGAGAGAATGCCATGGATTTGCTCGGTAAAACAATTCGCAAATCACTAACCAGCGACTTCTTTAATGGAAAAACAAGATTCCGCGCCCGCGCACTTGATGATCAAATGACACTGAGTGCACTACAGTCCCGCGGGATTAACGCAAGCAATACCGGCGGTGGGCACGGAGAAAGCCATGCATTCCGCGCGCGAATAATAGACGAAAACTCACCACACGCATTTCTGCCAGACCCATGCGATCCAGCTTGGAGCGGTACCAAACAGTTTACGCAAAGAGTTATTGCCATGCATACGTTGTTTATAACATCCGATCAGGCCGAATCACCGCGCATAACGAGAGGTGATATTGTTTATGTGGAACTAGAGAAAAGCGATAATTCATATAATCTCGACAAAGGCACATTCTTAAGACTATTAAGCTCGGAAGCTCCAGAGACATCTGGACAGTGTTTTGCTTTAAAATTATCACAATTGTCGCTTGAAACTGCCATACCTATGTCCCTTGTGCCGAAAACGGATCCTATTTGTACACGTCGCGACGGAAAATGCGCCGATGTGCCCGAAGAGCAGAAACCAAGTAGTCCAGACACCTATGCCCTCATCACCGAATCACAGGCCGCCAATTGGGATTTCTACAAACGTAAAGCCGAACTTAATAAGATAAGGCATGAAAACGAAGCGCTTGCCAAAGAGATGGCAGCAATGAGCAAAGAAAACAACAGGCTGCTGGAGACGTCCCTTGATGCCATAGGCATCGTATTAGATGTTATTGGTCTTCTTGGTCTGTGTGGTGTCGGCGAAGTAGTTGCAACGCCGGCAACGGTAATTAGTTTATGCTTAAACCTGTATCGAGGTGATATCTTTAATGCACTGGTCGACTTGATCGCGCTGATTCCAGTATACGGAAAAGCAGCAAAGGCGGGCTCTCTTGGCCTCAAGGGGGCCCGCGCGGCCTCAGCGATCTCTCGCGCCATCAAGGCTAGCCGCAGTGCCGGGAAAATGATCAATTATTACGAGGGTGTCGAAGGCGCCTACACAGCATACAAGGGTACGAAAGCCTTATTTGGAATAATACCCCCGCGGTGGGTTGCTAAATTGTTTATGATGCCCTCCGGACCTCCCGGCTCCGGCTGCATGTACCGGAGAAGCGCAGGCCAGGCCGGCTGCGATCCGCCGAAGTACTACGAGAAGCTCACCAGCAAAGACTCCATTTTGTTTAGGATTCTGGACATCGCCCACCTGCTTGGCATCGGCGGGTGGGGCTACACAGGCATCGGAAAAATGGATCAGGCCGTCAGCGATCTTCTATGGTTTGCAGAGTGGGTTCATAACCTAGATGAAATTCAGAACGCCAGATCGATTGGAGATCCGTGCGATAAAGAATCGAATCCGGATTATCCAGAGAAATGCTTTATACCGCCGGTCGGGTGGGAGGATCCCGATGAGGGATGGGGCGCGGACGGCGGCGGCGGCACCATCGAAGATTGGTTGGAGGAGATCGGTCACACCAAGGAAGAATATAAAACCTGGGTGATCCGGGAGAGCGTCATGGCCGCTGACCTGGAAGAGGCCAGGACTGCAAAAGCGGCAGAGTACAGCGATTTTGGCGCCCCTCTAATAGCCGGCGCCGATGGGAATGTTCACTTCGCGCGTACCCGCGCCATTGTCGTCATCGAGGACGACCGGTCGTACGCCTTCTGGAGACCGGGGGATCCTATTCCAGACTGGGTGTTCTCCAGCGGACCACCGCTGGTCCTCGATGAATAAAAAATCAATATTATTTTAGACATTATTAACAAAATGCTAATTATTAATACACAAAACAACCCATATGGGTTTAAAATTGATAAAGAGAAATAAATATGGCAGAATCAGATAGTACCCCATTATCGAAACAAATTAACGCCGGCATTGAGGGTGGCCCCAAACCATCTCAGTTGCCACCTAAGAGCGGCCTTTACCATACGGTTAATTTAGCCGAAGACGCTGAGACATACTTCAAAAGAGCCCAGAACGAAAAGGTAATGAAAAACGCCGGCGCATATATTGTGCTGGGTACAGACCGCCCCGCGTCAGACCGTGATGGATATGGCGCCTGGGGGGCTGACAAAGCAGCTTCAATTGATCTTGTGGTAGGGCGCATGGCCGCGGCCCAAGGCGGAAAAGGCCCAGACACGCCGGCTTGGGTTGATAATAGTTTCTCGGCCGATGCCGCTAGAATTCATATTAGTCAATTGACCGACGTTGATCATCATTTTGACATTCCGCCAACCACACAACCAAATGCGGTTGCTCGCTCTGCAATTGGCATCAAAGCTGATGCCGTTAGAGTAATTGGTAGAGAGGGGGTCAAAATAGTGAGCGGTGGAGGCCAAAACACATATGGAAACGCCGGCGAAACCAACTCTCAGGGCGCAAAGATCCATCAGCCTTCTCCAGAAATAGCGTTTATTGCCGGCAATAGCACAGAAGATCGCGTTACCTGGGGCGGCTTGTTTAATCCGCGTGAGACCATCAAAGGCCTTCAACCGCTTTGTTTGGGATATGTTACACGTGATGCTTTTGCAGAAATTGCCGAAGTTGTTGATCAGATATTGTCGATTGTATTGCAGTTGGCCGTAATACAAGAATTTTTTAATAGCATTTTAGGCATAGATCCGCTGCGCTCGTGGATAGCACCCGCTTCTGTTTCAGCAAACGCGATGGAGATTGGGTTTGTGAATATGAGCGCCTGGCTTCTAAAGGTCAATTTAATGTTATTTAATTTTAACTATCTAAATGCTTTCGGGTACAAGTTTATCTGTAGTACAAACGTTAAAACCACCTAAAACGAGAAAAAACCAGATATGGCTGAGTCAAAATTTTTACCATTTCAAGATCAAAATGGAGATATGTTGCCGGATGTTTGTCCGGAAACTGAACCAGCGCAAGATATATGTTTAAAGTGCTCGCCCAATCCGCTAGCAACAGTTCCAAGTTGGAGGAAAAGATCGCAAAAAACTCCCTTTTTAAATGAAAAGCTCTGTAAATATCAAGTAACATATCGCACCCAAGAAAAAGTTTTGGGAGGTGCCATTGATTCTCACTGGGAAAAATATGCGCTTCCATGGGAAGATACGGCCGGCAAAGAACGCCAGGGAGCTATTAAGAGGATATTGATAGCAACAGGAAAAGATTATTCTCAGGAAACAATTGACCAAGTTAAAGTAGATCTTGAATATACCGAATATTGGCTCTCGCCACGCACCGGATCATATGTCAGGCTTCTCTACTCCGTTGATTTTGATATAATTGATGATCTGCCAGAGGCGGTCGAGGAAGAAGAAGAGGCGGATGAGCCCGGAGACAAAACAGTAACTTACGATGCTCATGATATGCTTGTTAAGAGCATAAGAGTTAGAAAGGGCCTGAGCCTCTACAACCGTTATTATAAAGTATTTACAGCCATGGAAAACGCCAATTTGGTTTTTTCTGATACTGGTAAAATTTTCGACTTGACAGACTACGGAGATTCGGGCCTTTGGGGCTCTAATTCATTACTCGCGGGTATTTTAGGCGAGTTGGATGCATGGTTAAATGTCAAAGGATTTAACATTCCCAACACGGGTCAAATAACTTTTTTTAAAGACAAGGTTTCTAAAATAGAATTTACGTTTGATCCAAAATATAAATTAAAAAAGATGAAGGTATGGACCGATGATTGCGGTGAGGTTCCAAAATATTATAGCAAGGCACATCTAGCAGATTTGAACGCCAGAAGATCATGGCGCGACAAGACCGCTGTTGCATATTTTGCTCAATTAGATGAATTAGAATCTGAGATGTCTGCGCGCGTGGAACAGCCGTGGCTTGAAGTACTTAAAACATACACATACCCAGTAATTCATTCAACCTTGCACGCCGGCCACCAAGACGTTGATGAGAAAAGGGACATTCCTGGGTGTATCGCTGAGGTATTAGAAAATGAAGCCAAACAACTCGGTCAAGATATTTTAGATGATGTGTTTAGTATAGGTGATGCAATCGCATACGCATTTCATAAAAATCTTTGTCGACACAATCCCGACGAAGTGCACAAAGACAATCTCGATATAGGCATGCCGTTTGGAATTGCACCAGAAGAAACCTCGGGCCCGAATATCTTTGCCGCGGCCACAATGCAAGCTTATAAAGAGATCGATCCTAGAGATCAGGTGTTTGCTCACTTTTGTCTTAGGCTACTTTCCTTTTCGGGCGCCGGCGAAGGCTGCCCTCCCATGGGCGCCGGTTCGGGCAGCCCCGTTCAGATGATAGACAATCTATGGGCTTTTGGTTTTGATAGAATCAAAGTGTGCGGGTTGCTTGATCTTTTAATGCAAGTTATGGATTGTTTGTTGGGCGGCCTAACGCTCGACGAAGCTTTACGTAAAATGCTGCTGAGCGCACTCAAAGCCATGGCCTGGGATGACTTTGGCGAGATTTTTGTTGGACTCCCTCCAGACGAACAAGAAAAATTGGATGAACTGGTTCATAAGAATTTGGCAAACCCTCCTGGCAATCAAGCTGTGCCAGGGTTATCCCGGGTCCAATCTGAACCTTATTCGAGTAATGAGAGCGGCGTATTTAATGATAACCCCGAGGCATTCTTTGGTAAATTTACCATTTCTAAGCCCTGGGAGGATGAAGAAATAGTAGCAAAACAAAAATCCACCATGCGAGAGAATAACGGCAACATGGTCCCAACTAAGGCCCCAGGTTTCAATGACGACCCAACCGTTGTCCGACGCACTCTTCGTCAAAAACTTGCGTTTGCGGATACAGAAGCCGCCAACAACGATTTAGATCCAAATCTAATAATGGATGCATATATTATGGCACTGCTAGAGTATTATCAAGATGACTTTTTGTCACTTTTAGATAAACTAAACTCACTCCCGGGCGCCCAGATTATTGGTGTATTAATTTCCACTATAGAGTGCCCTCGGCCTCCGCTCTTTAATCCGGGGGTTATGGACTTTGTTAAAAGTATAGGGTTGCCGTTTTGTCGCGGTAAACAGGAGATCGTATTACCTCGATGGGAAAATCCATTTGGATATATTCCAAAACTAAAAGATATTCTTGCAGCAATTTTTGAAATGCTCAAGAGACTTGTAATACAATTGGTTATTAAAATTATTGTTCGTGTCTTGGTAAAAATATGTGAGTTGATAGGGGATGCTATATGCAAGGCCCTAGAACTAACGGGAGATATTGTAGGATCTCTCCCGGCCGTTATTGGCGGCCGCCAGAAGTTCTCTGATGTTATTAGAGACTCTATCTGTGGCCCCGATGCAGATAATAGTATGGTTGATAATACGGTCACTCAACTGATGGCAGATTTGGGCCCGGGCGGCGCCGCACTTGCGAACCCTGCCCGCGCCCTAACATTTGCAGAGGATTTGTCCGCCATCTCAACACAAAACGAATTGGTAAATGCAATATTGGGTGCGCCTTCACAAGAGTGGATGGACCTCGCACAACAAGTAGTCGAGAACGAATACCCAGATTATGAAGATGCTCTTCCGAATGGTGAAGCAATTGCGGCATTCTTCAAAAATGTGGGATTCTTAATGCCGGCACAATTCCGGAAAGAGTTGAAGGACTCAATAAGACTTGGCCCTCCCCTTCAAGATCTCCCGGCGAACCCAACTCTTTGTGCAACCCCGGAGAAGATTGAAGAATTCAAAAATATGCGTTGTCAGATGCTCGCTGGGCGCGCCAGCCAGGAGCAATGTGAGGTGATGTTTGACAAGTGGCGCGGAACAATGCTGGATGATTTGGGCGAAATGGCCGATATAGTCAACAAGGGTATCGGCCCATATATTGCCGATCAAATGCCTCCGCTATTCTCTGATCCGGGTTGCGAGAACGGATTACTTCCGCTCGAATCAGAGATACAAGCTACAACCGCCACTTCCGTGCTAAAGAAAGATATGGATAAGTTAAAGGTGGAATTTTCAAGTGATATGCTTGAAAACGGTCCCGGTAAAACAAAGTGGGGCTTCATTAACATGGTTATGTCGGATACAATGGCGCAACCGTTTACGACACACCAAAGAAAAGTGTTTTCAAGCAAGGAAAATGTTGATTTTTACGTAAATGTCCCCTTTACTACAGCCATCGCCGGTGTCAACATTCCCGCCCTCGGAAGCAAATTTGCGTCCCTAGCGGATCAGGAAGGCGCCTACCCGGAATATGTAGCAGAATATCTGATGTATCAATTCCAGAATGCTGGTGGTACTGCAGCCGCCCCCGAGACCGCCACAATTTTGGATTTAAGAGATTCAATGACGTTTAGTAGCACGAATCTTTATCAGCAGGAAAAGGTTTACAGAAGATCATTTGATAGAATGAATATAGATCTCGGCTCTGTCGATATGACACTTGTGCCGGATCCCGGGTATAATGTGGATGTTATACCTGATATGGAAAATGAACAGATGGTATTCTCCAAGGCTCCTAGAAAAGAACATGATGCGGCAGACATTGTTTTAAGTTTTAGGGATAATGCCAAGGGGATGCGCTTGGGTCCGAATGGAGGCCAATCAGTCTGGGCATATGGGTTTGATTTAAGATGCTATTTTTCTGATTTGGTCAAGATTGGTTCCGATAGCGATCCTACGGCCGGCAGCATGGTCAACCACAAAAGCGATAATATAAGAATGTACATCAATGAGATGATCAATTTGGACGCAGAAGTCTCGGATGATAAGCAAAAGCTTCTTGCCGAAGATCCAGAAGTGGATGCCAAGAAGCGCCAAGCAGAAGGCAAAAACAACGGAGAATTAAAATATAGAAAATATGAATTTATGTCGATTGATGATGGTTTAGATTCTATTTTTCGTCCTGATACTGATAAAAATGAATTAGGGTTGGTCGATTTTCCACATCTCGCTGAGTCTTTTGAAAGATATGTGCCAAACCCACCGCAAGTATTGGCGTTGTATGATTTGTTTAATGGCGAAATAGATCGAACCACCATCAAAGAAGCATATGACTCATTTATGAGTGCACAGTTTAGGAAGGTGGCAGCCGAAGTTGGCGCCAACGAGCAGGCGTGGTTATACGGCGCCGAATATGATGATCTAGGATTTGCTGATTTTGATTATGTGGTGCCGAAATCAGCAACATCCTTGTTTCAGGGCGCCTCATCCGGCGATCTGATATCCAAAGCAGAGGTCAAACATTACGACAGCGATGGAAAATACACAGGCACCAACCGGCCAGTCACAGAGGATGACGCAATATTGGGGGAAAGCCGCGCCCAGAACATTGATGGAGAGAGCGCTCGTGTAATATATCTAGATCCAGGAAAGTATGGTGGTACATATATGAACCCACCGCTATACGTTAGACCGTTGACCGGCTCTGGTTGGTCTGGAGTTGTTGATCTACTATTCCCCGAGATGGCGCCATGTAAGCCGGCATTCACCGATTTGGTTGATTTTGGAGAAATTCAAGACAAGATTGACCAAATGTACCCGACTATTCCGGAAGACTCTCGTCTTAAGTCAGATCCCGACTGTGTGGTGGAGGTTCCATATAATAGAATTCTAGAAAGAGCTTCCCGTGCTGGCTTAATGGGTGTTATTATGTCTGCCATAAAAATGTTTGTCAGCGTACATTTCCTAAAATCTTTGGCAACCTTTACAAAATTTGCACCTAAATTCCCAAACAACTATAGCAACGTATATGCGGCCTATATTATTGCAAGAATGGAAGAATCATTCAAGGACGCCGGCGCAAATTTCTTGAGTCCCTTTAAGGACACAGAATTTTGGTTTGCATTTTTGGAACAATCAGTTCAATTATATGCATATCGAACGGGCCCAAACGGCGACATTCCAGTGGAAGACGTTCCGGTGGCAGTGGACGAAGCATTAGCTAGACTAGATGATCTACAAGAAGACTATGATTATCCATTTTATGAGGATCTTATGCTCTCCCGCGGCCGCGAGATCTCGGCCGCGATCTCCCGCGGCCGTGGAGTGTCTAGCATCTTTAATACTCTAGAACATTACCGCGAAGACAAAAACTTAGAGGCCATTTTTGAAACCGCCGATGATGCAAAGATTATACTACAACAGCTTGTTATGGAACAATTACAAGAAACTGGAGAAAAATTTATTAAGAATCTAAAGCCACTTGGAATGAAGCCGACGGCAGTCGATTTAGATTATTATTATATGAGTGAGTTTTGTGATGGGTCTACTTTGGCTTTGGATGGAGAAATAATAGAAAAACCCGTCGGATTGCCAACACCCGAAGATCCAGACCCCGCCGATCAAGGATACGACTGGCCTGGCCCGTTTTACTCGCACGGGAATGAATTTACAACTGTTGATAATAATACATATGTTGGATATTATCACGGACATATAGACACAACATCTGGCAGCATAGTCTA